>Ga0155584_1040_pt1 | contig 29475 bp, 20 predicted proteins | sample RifCSPhighO2_12_FD_107241 | JGI IMG/M metagenome (GOLD analysis project Ga0155584, IMG submission 107241) | Gammaproteobacteria bacterium RIFCSPHIGHO2_12_FULL_40_19
TCTATTCAACAATTTCGAAATATAATCACTTCAGAATTCCATTGCTCGCCGCACTTTAATCTTTTTTTTGGCGATAATGCAGCGGGGAAAACCAGTATTCTCGAAGCCATACACTATCTCGGAACCGGTAAATCATTTCGCACACACCACCACGATCGCGTGATACAGCATGATGAAACTCAGCTAACGTTATTTGCACGATTAAATGGGGAAAGTCCTGCCGCTATTGGTCTTCAGAGATCCTTAGAAGGCACTATTAGAATTCGCATCAACGAGGAAGATATTCGTTCCGTTGCTGAAATTTCACGTTATCTACCCATTCAATTCATTGGTTCTGACAGTCATCGCATTTTAAGTGATGGCCCCAAATATCGACGTGAATTTTTAGACTGGGGATTGTTTCACTCTTGTCCTTCTTTTTTTCCGCAATGGAAAATATTTCAGAAATTATTGGTTCAACGTAATGCTGCTTTAAAGGCACGCGCGCCCCAGGATGAATTGGCCATTTGGAATCATGAATTTGCGCTGGCTGGTGAGGCTTTACATTCGCTCAGGCAAGCCTATATTGACGATTTTTCGCCTGTTTTTAATGAAATCATGGCTGTTCTGTTGAAAGATATTCCTATTTTACTCGATTATCTGCCAGGTTGGAGCCCGATTTTCACATTAGAGGCTTGTTTAACCCAACATGTTTCACGTGAAACATTGGTCGGACACAGTTTATATGGCCCCCAGCGTGCAGACTTATCACTTACTATTAATAAATTGCCCGCGCAAGACGAATTATCACAGGGACAACAAAAGTTAGTGTCCTATGCGCTGCGCTTAGCACAGGGTATACATCTCCAGTCCACGACAGGTAAGACACCTGTCTACCTTATCGACGACTTACCTTCTGAACTAGACCCACAGAAACGTTCACTGGTAACTGAGATACTTACTCATTTATCCGCACAAGTGTTCATTACAGGCATAGAGTCCTGTGATTTAACGGAAATTTTGGCTTTAAGCCAGGATAATCGTATGTTTCACGTGGAACATGGGACTGTGACAGAGCAGGTGAGAGAGGACTGTTTCACGTGAAACATGCGACCTAACTCGATAAATTGTACTTCATCAATCAAAGATTCTCTAAGCAAAGTATACCTCGCACTATACAATTCAGAAGCCGAGCGAAAGCGAATGCGAAAGTGTGTGCGAAGATTTATCTATAAGATTCGATTGAGTGTTGTTTTAGAGTCTACGTTTTATCTTCGCGTAGACTTTCGCATTCGCTTTCGCTCAGCTTCTGAATTGTATAGTGCACAAATGCTTCACGGATAACATTCTTTTGACTTTTGCTGGATTTTAGGAACCAATTTCAGCATTTTAACAGAAGTTAGTGCATTTTAGCGTAAATTAAGAGCAAGAAATAAGTCCAATTTAATACAATTAATATTAAAGTAAATTAATAGCAAGTAGTAACTAAATAAAATAAGATAGATGATTTTCAAAGAAGTTATCACAAGATACACATTCTTTACAAACTACTATACTTTATCTTATTCCCACACTCACACTAACCCCCACATTTATGATAGAATTCTGTTGCTTTAAAAAGCATAAACTGCGACAAAAACCAACTCGATGAATTGAAATTATGTCTACTGAATCCAATAGTTCTACGTATGATTCCTCTTCCATCAAAGTACTGAAAGGGTTAGATGCAGTACGAAAACGTCCCGGAATGTATATCGGTGATACCGATGATGGTTCCGGCTTACATCACATGGTGTTTGAAGTTGTTGATAATGCCATCGATGAGGCGTTGGGTGGACACTGTAATAACATTGTCGTTACGATTCATAGCAATGGTTCTGTGTCAGTCAGTGATAATGGTCGAGGCATTCCGACTGACATTCATCCGGAAGAAGGTCGTTCAGCTGCTGAAGTCATCATGACCATTCTACACGCAGGCGGTAAGTTCGATAATAGCAGCTACAAAGTCTCTGGTGGATTGCATGGCGTCGGCGTTTCTGTCGTCAATGCGTTGTCAAAGGAGCTTATATTAACCATTCATAAAAATGGCAGCACCTATCAGCAACATTACAGAATGGGCGAACCACAATATCCACTCAAAATGATCGGTGAAAGCAAAAAAACAGGCACCATCGTTCAATTCTTGCCGAGTGAAGAGATTTTTTCTAACACTACTTTTCACTATGATATTTTAGCGAGCCGTTTACGTGAACTGTCGTTTTTAAATTCTGGCGTTAAAATCACGCTAAAAGAAGAAGCGACCGGTAATGAAGATATTTTTCAATATGAAGGCGGCATCAAAGCGTTTGTCGAACACTTAAATCGCAATAAAGTCCCCGTTCATCCCAATGTTATTTATTTCTCTACTGAAAAAGATGACATTATTGTTGAAGCAGCCCTGCAATGGAACGAAGGTTTTCAAGAAAATATTTTTTGTTTTACCAACAATATTCCACAAAAAGATGGTGGTACACACTTAGCAGGCTTGCGCGGTGGATTAACACGGACATTGAATCAATATATTGAAGCATCTGGCATCGCTAAAAAAGCAAAAGTGGAAACAACAGGCGATGATGCACGTGAAGGATTAACCGTTGTCCTATCGGTCAAAGTGCCCGATCCCAAGTTTTCATCACAAACGAAAGATAAATTGGTTTCATCCAATGTAAAACCAGTCGTCGAAAGCGCGGTGGGTGAATATCTCAATAATTTCTTACTCGAAAATCCGCAACAAGCGAAAACCATCGTGATGAAAATCATCGATGCAGCACGCGCGCGAGAAGCGGCACGAAAAGCACGGGATTTAACGCGTCGAAAAGGCGTGTTAGATGTCGCTGGATTGCCAGGAAAACTGGCTGACTGCCAAGAACGCGATCCCGCGTTGTGTGAATTATATTTGGTTGAGGGTGATTCTGCGGGCGGTTCAGCAAAACAAGCGCGAGATCGCAAAAATCAAGCCATTCTTCCATTGAAAGGAAAAATATTAAACGTTGAAAAGGCACGTTTTGATAAAATGCTCGCCTCGCAAGAAGTAGCAACATTAATCACTGCACTCGGTTGCGGCATTGGACGTGAAGAATATGATCCCAATAAATTGCGTTATCATCACATTATTCTGATGACCGACGCCGATGTCGACGGCTCACATATTCGTACATTATTACTCACCTTCTTTTATCGTCAAATGCCCGAGCTTATTCAACGTGGTCACATTTATATTGCGCAACCACCGCTCTATAAGATTAAAAAAGGCAAGCAAGAAGTGTATGCAAAAGATGATGATGCATTGCATCAATATTTACTGCAACTGGCGCTCGAAGGTGCAAAGTTACACGCGAGTTCACAAGCGCCTGCCATTTCAGAAGATGCTATTGCCTCGCTAGCGAATGCGTTTTATCGTGCAGAGCGCGCTATTGATCGACTCGGCATTCATTATCCAAAATTTATTTTAAAACAATTAAAAGCCATGAGCCCTTTAGAAATTACAATGCTAAAAGAAGAGGCCGATGTAACCGCATGGGGAAAATCATTGCATCCATTGTTTGAAAAAAACAACGTCGATGTCAGTACCTCATACAAAGTAACAACACGAGAAAACAAGGAAAATCATTTGTTTTATCCTGTGATTGTTGAAACAAAACACGGCATTGAAACAGAAATCGAATTAGATGATGACTTCTTTCGTTGTCATGATTACCAAGCGATTGCCCTTTGGAGCAAAACTATCTCTGGATTTTTTGAAACCGGTGCACGTATTGTTCGCGGTGAGCAAACAAAAAATGTGACTGAGTTCGATCAAGCGTATGAATGGCTACTCGCACAAGGTAAAAAAGGACTTGTGATTTCACGCTACAAAGGTTTAGGAGAAATGAATCCCGAACAATTGTGGGAAACTACGATGGATCCCGAATCGCGTCGCTTGCTCAAAGTAACCATTGAAGATGCTGTTCAAGCGGATGAAATGTTTACCACATTAATGGGTGATCAAGTAGAGCCACGTCGTGAATTTATCGAGAAAAATGCATTATCTGCATTGAATATCGATGTATAGCAGAGTGTGAGTGTGAAAAACATTTACACCACAGTAACCTATGTCAAAACATCTTAAAAAATCTACTTCCGAACTCCGTATCATCGCTGGTAAATTTCGCTCACGAAAAATCACATTTACCGAAGAAGAAGGCCTGCGTCCCACACATAATCGCATTCGCGAAACCTTATTTAATTGGCTCAACGATGTGATCGAAAACACCGTTTGTTTCGATGTTTTTGCAGGTAGTGGCGCATTAGGCTTTGAAGCGTTATCACGCGGTGCAAAGTATGTGACGTTTATGGACATTTCAAAAAATATTGTCGCTACGTTAAAAGAAAATGCCGAGAAATTAGCGGTTATAAATGCGGATTTTATGAATAGTGATTTTATGCTAGAAAATGCAGTAAAAAATAAAAAATTTGATATCGTTTTTTGTGACCCCCCTTTTAAAAAAAATATTTTATTAATCACGTGTGAATTGTTGGAATCACGTGAATTATTAAATCCACTTGCCTTTATTTATTTAGAGTTTGAAAAAAACAGCGTAGACGTTTCTCTGCTACCCAAAAACTGGGTAATCAAAAAGCATAAAAGTACACAAACCATTGAATATCTGTTGTGTCAAAAAAGTGCTTAGGAACGTGCATAAAATAATTTTCGCGAGTGACGCTTCATATTGACGTTCTTTAGTGAGCCTGTCCTACAACCACCGTCACCAATTTATTCACATCAATATTTTTTTGAAATGCTTTTTTCACTTCATCTTGCGTAACAGCAGACACATTGGCTTGATACGTGTCGAAATAATTAAGTGGTCGATGATAAAATGCAATATTCGTCACTGCTTTTAAAATGCTGTCATTAGATGACAAAGAAAGCGGGAAACTACCAAGTAGATTTTTTTTCGCACCCTCTAATTGTGCTTCAGTAGGTCCATTTTCGATAAAGTGTTTTAATAATTGGGTAACTAAGGCATTGGCTTCGGATGCTGTCGATAGCTTCGTTTGTAATTCAATCATAAACGGCCCACGATATTTCAATGGATCAAAACCACTGTCCACTGCATATGCAAAACCGCGTTTTTCACGGACTTCTGAATATAAAATAGATGACATTGGCAATCCACCAAAAATAGCATTTCCAACCATCAAAGAAAAATAATCCGGATTATTACGTGTGATACCGACTTGACCAATCAGCACGGTACTTTGTGAAGCCGGATAATTCACAGTAACAGAGAGTGATTTTTTTAAATCATCTGCTGGTGATAATTGCGGTGCATCATTTCCTGATGGAAAATTACCTGCAATTTCCTTCGCGATTTTTTTCGCTTGCGTTTCAGTGATATCACCCACTAACACTAAATTTGCATTGGCACCAACATAATACCGTTTATAAAAATCGATTAATTGCGCTTGTTTTAATGAAACAATAGAGGCGTTATTTCCCAAGGGATTATGTGCATAAAAATTATCTTGATACAGTGATTGATAAAATTGATTAGCTGCCAATGTTTTTGGATTTTGTGCTTGAGATTTAATGGCTGCGATTATTTGCTGTTTAACGCGATCTAACTCCCGTTCAGGAAAGGTTGGCATGGAAATCACCGTTGAAAAATTTTCTAATGCTGCATTTAAATATTTGGGGTCTATTAACGTACGCAACGTCATGCCTGCCATATCGCGATTTGCAAATACGAAAAATTGCGCACCCACGTTTTCAAAGTTTTTAGCAATTTGATCGGATGATATATTTTTTGCACCCTCGCCAATCATTGCATTCGTCACAAACGATAATCCATTTTCATGTCCGTCTTGTGCAGAACCTGCATCAAAAACCAATTCGACATCCAACATGGGCAATTCGGTACGACGTACAAAAAATACGTGTGTTTTATTGTTTAAATCCCAATGTTGAATGGGGATTAGGGGTTTTTCTGCGAAGACTGATGTGGAAAAAAGTGTGAGTGTGAGTGTGAACGTGAGTGTAAGTGTTTTACCGCAGGAATAAAAACCCAGCAATAAACTTTTAAAGAAACTTTTTTTCTTTATTTGCAAAGTTACAGATGAGCCATACAATTCGGATAAATATTTTCTCACACTCACACTCCCACTCATACTCATCTAGGCACCAACTCCGCCACCGTTAAATTCTCTTTTGTAAAATATTCTTTCGCTGCCCGCTGAATATCTTCTGGTGTGACCCGTTGTATTTTTTCAGCAAATTGATCACTCTCGCGCCACGACAATCCCACCATTTCGGGCACACCCAATTCGAACACTTGTCTCATCAACGAATCATTTTGATACACTTTGCTTGCGATCAATTGTGCTTTCACACGATTGAGTTCATCTGTACTTACCAAGGTTGTTTGCAGTCGTTGAATCTGCTGAAACAACGCTTTTTGCAGTGCTAAAACAGAATGATTTGACGTGGGGGTTCCCGCCAAAAGAAATATCGTTTGATGCAAATTATATCGACTGTATTCAGCTTCTGCTTCTACCGCAATTGTGTTGTGACGAATCAAATCGGTTGGCAGACGCGAACTCTGACCGCCACTTAAAATATCAGCACACAACATAAGTGCGTAAGAAGAGGTTGGTACTTGATACCCCATAATCAACCATGGCAATTGCGCAGGCAAATGCACTTGGATTTCCTTTTTGCCGAAAGCGCGCACTTCATTACGGGGTTTTAGCGTTGGCACTGTTTTCGGTTTTATGTCACCAAAATATTTTTTTGCCAGCGCCAGTACTTGATCGGCTTTCACATCACCGACAATCACAATGACTGCGTTATTCGGTGCATACCAAGTATCATACCAACGCCGTAAATCGTTGGCAGTGTAATGCTCAATATCAGTCATCCAACCAATGGTCGGATGATGATAAGGACTATTCACAAAGGCAGTTGCTCTAAAACGTTCATATGTCATCGATTGTGGTGCATCATCCACACGCATACGACGCTCTTCCATGACGACTTTTCTTTCCGTTTGAAATGCTTTGTCGTCTAACAACAAATTTTGCATCCGATCCGCTTCTAGCAGAAAAATGTTTTCAAGTTGTTTGGGTGATGTTGTTTCAAAATATACCGTGTAATCTTCAGAGGTAATTGCATTATTATCCCCACCGCTATCACCAATCATTTGATTAAAAACACCCGGGCCAAATTTCGTCGTGCCTTGGAACATCATGTGTTCCAACATGTGCGAAATACCCGTTTCACCATTGGATTCATAACTGGCACCCACTTTGTACCAAATTGAACTCTCCACGACAGGCGCACGATGATCTTCACGCACAATGATTTTTAAACCATTCGGTAATTGATACGCTTCTGTTTTACTGGCTAATGCGAAAGAGGGAATAAAAATAGCTAAAATGATCAGCAATAAAATTTGTCGCATGGCTTTCCTTGTTTATCCATAAAATGCTAGGATTCGTGTACTTATTCAGCCTCTTTCTAGGAGGTTCAATCATTCTATAGGCAATCACGCTGATGTTCCAATTTTTAAAATCGAAAACTTCAGAAGAATCAAAATCCTTGCCAGAAGAAACACCTTCTAAAAGTTGGTTTGGCCGATTAACGGAAGGCTTAAAACGCACCCGAAAAAGTTTTTCAAATGGCTTAGCCAATTTAGTGCTCGGCAAAAAAACAATTGACGACGAATTGTTTGAATCATTAGAAACATTATTGCTTTCTGCTGATGTGGGCATCGAATCCACTGATTATTTAATGAAAAAAATGACTGAGCGTGTGCAACGAAAACAATTATCAGATCCCGCTGCACTGAGTGCTGTGCTCAAAGAGGAAATGATTGCATTACTCAAACCGTACGAACAACCGCTCACTATTCAACAAAAACCATTTGTGATTTTAATGGTCGGGATTAATGGCGCAGGGAAAACAACCAGTATTGCTAAACTCGCACAATATTACCAAAAACAAGGAAAATCCGTCATGCTCGCTGCAGGCGATACGTTTCGCGCAGCTGCTATCGAACAATTACAAGTGTGGGGAGAGCGCAATAATGTTCCCGTCATCGCGCAACAATCGGGTGCGGACAGTGCGTCGGTTATTTACGATGCGTTGCAATCCGTCAATGCGCGCGGTATTGATATTTTAATTGCAGATACAGCAGGTCGATTGCACACGCAACACCATCTCATGAATGAATTAAAAAAAATTAAGCGGGTGATGCAAAAAATGAATATTGATGCACCCCATGAAACAATGTTGATTGTCGATGCAGGTATCGGACAAAACGCCCTCAATCAAGCCCGCGAATTCAATGAAGCCATTGGATTAAATAGCATCAGTGTGACAAAATTAGACGGTACTGCAAAAGGTGGCATGGTGTTTGCCATCACACACCATACTCAATTACCGATCCGGTTTATTGGTGTTGGTGAACAAATGGATGATTTAAAGCCTTTTGAAGCAGAAGCGTTTGTAGATGCTTTGTTTGAAACAGCTGAATAAAAAGAGATATTAGCTCAGGGGCAAAAATTGCTACAAGGTGATTAGTTACCGCATGATAGATTTCATCAATGTCGCCAAAGAATACAATGGACATTCCGCATTATCGAATGTTTCGTTTTCAATGCAAGCCGGTGAAATGGCTTTTTTAACAGGACATTCGGGTGCCGGAAAATCCACTGTTTTAAAGCTCGCGATGCGAATAGAATCTCCATCGCGCGGACAAATTCAAATTAATCAACATCAATTATCGCGATTATCCAGGCGACACATTCCCCTATTGCGCCGAAAAATTGGGATGATTTATCAAAATCCACAATTACTTTCCAATCAAACAGTGTTTGATAATATTGCATTGCCCTTGCTCATTCATGGATTTCGTCATCGTGAAATGAAACGGCGTGTGCACGCAGCCCTTGATAAAGTAGGATTATTATCTAAAGAAAAATTATTTCCGGGTGCATTATCGTGTGGTGAACAACAACGCATGGGTATCGCACGCGCGGTAGTGAGTAAACCCGATATTTTATTGGCAGATGAACCCACAGGCAATTTAGATCCCGAATTATCGATGGAAATTTTGCGGTTATTTGAAGCATTTCACGCAGTCGGTGTTACGGTACTCATTGCAACACATGATTTATCACTCATTGCACAAATGCCATATCGCATGATTACTTTGCATAATGGTGAAATTAAATACAGCATGAGCGCAGCGAAAAAATAAGGCCCATTACAATGAGTCGTCAATCAAACTCTCTTTATCCCCAAGTGACGCGATGGGCATTATCTCATCTGCGTGCATTACATTTTGCATTCTGTGAATTAATACGTACACCCTGTGCGAATTTTATTACGGTATGTGTTATCGGCATTGCGATTGCTTTGCCGTTGGGTTTTTATGTTTTATTGAAAAATTTACAAGTTGTGGATGCCACTTGGAATGCAAGCGCCCCGACCATTTCGCTTTATCTGAAAACGGAAACGACACCGACACAACTCGACACCTTGATGCAAAGTCTGCGTAATAATGTGCACATTGCAACAGTTACCTATGTTTCTCCACAAGAAGGCTTAGCATCATTTAAAAAAAATACGCCCTTTAGTGATGTCATTCAATTATTCCAAAATAACCCCATACCTGGCGTGATCACTGTTTTACCTGCTCAGCAAGATCAAAATCCTGATGCTATTAACGCCTTATTTCTCACATTGAAACAATTACCACTGGTTGATATTGCACAACTCGATATGAATTGGGTAACACGTTTGTATGACATGATTGCCATCGGAAAAAAAATAACAAAAGGATTATCACTGTTGTTTGGATTTGGGGTGATTTTAATTATTGGCCACACATTGCGTGCATCGTTATCCGGCCATATTAATGAAGTGCAAGTGATGCGATTGGTCGGCGCAACCAACGCTTACATTCGAAGACCCCTATTATATCGCGGGATTTTATATGGTTTATTAGGTGGCGCGGTCGCATGGATTTTTATTAATATGTTATTAATGCAGCTACAACAACCTATTTCACGACTCGCACAGACGTACCACACCCCTTTTCAATTACAAACGGTTGCTTTTTCGTTGGGTACTCAAGTGTTGCTAGTGTCGATATTGGCAGGGTTTATTAGCGCCTGGCTTATCACAACGCAGTTTTTGAATGAGCCGGAGAAGATGGATTAGTTGACTGTCCTGCTTGCGAAGCTGATGGAAGCGCTAGCGCCTGCAACGTATGTTTCGCTTTATCTATACAACTTCCAGTGGTGCTTTATCATTTAAAAACGACTTAATTTCTGCTTCTGTCATTTGTTCACCATGACGTTCAGAAAGTTTTAAAATCGCCTGTACTTCTTTGTCTTCATCGGTACGCACTGATGGTTCATTCTTGCAAAGTTGTGTCACAAGACGTTTGGCCAATTTATTAATAGAGGGATCCTGCGATAACGCTAATATCGGAATTGAAACACCAAATGATTGTTCTATCGCATTCGCCAACTCAACACCCATCAATGAATCCATCCCCATATTTAATAACGACTCATTGACGTCAATTTTTTCAGGCGCCATATATAATATTTTGCCAATCTCATGCGATAGCATATTTACAACGGCACTTTCCGTTAATGTGCCATCCAGAATTTGCTGGCGAATATCCATTTGACGTTCATCATGCTCTGCATCATTGTCATCATGCTGAGAAAGTAATACGTTAAATTTCGCCGAACCGGCAGTCGTTAAACGTTTCAAAGTTTTGGCATTTAAGTCTGAAATGATTGCACCTTGAATATGTTCCTCAAGCAACAATTGTTCTAACGCAGCCAATGCCTGTGTTGATGTTAAAACGGGCATACCCATTTTTGAAGCCAGCGATTCTTTCACATCACTATTACGCGCCAAATAACCCACATCATCAATGGCACCCCAAGCAGCATAAAAACCGGGCATGTTTGATGCACGTCGCATTCGTATTAAACTTTCCAAAAATGCATTCGCAGCTACATAATTTGCTTGTCCGGGATTTCCAAGTAATGTTGTCACGGATGAATACACGACAAAATAATCGAGTGACAATGCATGCGTTAAAGTGACTTGATGCAAATGCCATGCACCTGATAATTTGGGCGCAAGTACGCGATGCATTTTTTCAGCAGAGAGATTAGAGATAATCGCATCATCATAGACAGCAGCCGCATGAAAAATACCTTTTAACGGCGGCATATGATCACTGATTTCTAACATTAAGTGATTCAGTGCATCGCTGTCCGTAATATCTAATGCTTTTATGTGTACCGTAATACCTGCTTCAATTAAATCTGCTATTGCCGATTTAACGGTTTCACAATTTACACCGCTGCGACCCAATAAAACCAAATGTTTCGCACCCTTTTCCACTAACCATTGTGCCGTACGAAATCCAAAACCATTTAATCCACCCGTCACCAAATACGTAGCCTCTGGATTAAGCGAAAATACTTTATTATTTTCACTGTGCGCAAAATTGACAGTCGGTGGCTTTTCAAGGTTAACAATAATTTTTCCAATATGCCGAGATTGCTGCATATAACGAAATGCATCATGAATGTTGTCTGCCGAAAATTCGCGATAAGGCAGCGATGATAAAATACCTTGATCAAATAATAAAAACATTTCTTTAAATAATTTATTGCTTAATGCCGGATTTTTCACAATCAACTGATCTGCATCAATGCCAAAATAAGAAATATTATGACGGAAAGGTCGCAAGCCGATTTTACTGTTCGCATAAAAATCACGTTTGCCCAATTCTAAAAAACGGCCAAATGGTTTCATAATGGCTAAATTGGCGTGAATCGCTTCGCCTGCAAGACAGTTAAGTACCACATCAACGCCATCGCCTTTTGTTTGTTCCATAATTTGATCGGCAAAAGCCAAGTCTCGAGAATTATAAATATGTTTAATACCCAGCAATCTCAGAAAATCTCTTTTTTCATCAGATCCGGCAGTTGCATAAATTTCTACATCCAAATGTTGCGCCAATTGAATCGCAGCAATACCGACGCCACCCGCTGCACCATGAATTAATAACCGTTCACCGGATTGAATTCTTGCTAAGTACGTTAATGCATAATAGGCCGTAAAAAAAGCGATCGGAATGCTAGCACCTGCAGCATAAGTCCATTGATTAGGCAAAGGCGTCACTGCGTACGATTTTGTGACAGCATAAGAACTAAAACTTGCTGGCGCAAAGCCCATCACTTTATCGCCTTTTTTGAAATCAGAAACCGCTTTTCCAGTTGCTACGATTTCGCCTGCAAATTCCATTCCTAATGTTTGACCCAAAAATCCATCTTCAACGGCTTCATCCGGTATTAAGCCCATTGAATACATCACATCACGAAAATTGAGTCCACTTGCCAAGGGTTTTACAGCGACTTCATCTTCTGCCAATCGTGATTTTTCTATTGGAAACCATTGCAAGTTTTTGAGTGGGCCTGGACGAGAAAAATCAAGGCAAAAATTTCTGTGATGATTGTTTAATGCAACAGAACTACCAATGGGTGTTACGCGTAAACCAAAAGAAGCGCCTGTCGTGATGATTACTTCATTTTCCTGTTTCGCATCTAGCAGTGATTCAACAAAATGTTCGCTTAATGTCGATAATGCATCATTTTGTAAATCGATTAATCGACACCGCAGTTCAGGATGTTCGTTCATTAATACGCGACCAAATCCCCATAATGCCGCATGATCGGGATTATGGGTGAGATCATCAGCATCACATAACGCACCGCCTTGCGTTACAAGGATGAATTGTGGATAAACAGTCCATGCCAAATGTTGCAATGATTTTATCAAAAAGGTAATCACATCACACTGATGTTCTACTGACAATAAATGGTTTGGTTCAGCGTTAATTCCCATTAAGTGAATAATGCGTAATTTATTTTGATTCTCAGTAAATTGAGCTAATAATTCTTGCATGCCGCTTTGCGTATTAACACCTGTTGCAATAAATATCTGTGTTTGTTTTTCTTTTAATGCATTTGTTAATGGTGCAATCGCAGTTTCATTATCCGTTAAAATTAACCATTGATAATCGTCATGCTGTGTATCCATTTTTTCAACCGATAATGGCTGTGCAATCATTACAAACGCACCTTCAAATTCATCGGCACCAGGTTCATATAATGGTTCAGCAAAAGAAAATTTGGCTTGTGTTAATAATTGCTTGAAATAGACGGGTGAGATATTTTTCTCTCGGGCGTCTGGTTTTGTTATTGCGGAAACAAACATTTGCATACGATCACGATAATTTTCTTCAATGACTACAAATGAATTCGCCATTACTATTTTATTGAGTTCACGCAATATTTTTTCGACATTTTCACAATCATGTAAACAATTTTTAATAATCACAAGATCAAAACAGTGGGAAAATTGCTCAGAAAAATTTCCGTTTAAATCCAGTTGAATTGCTTTTGCAGAGGGATGATTTTCAATGCTGTTTTTTGCCTTGATGAAATTATCTTCATGAATCACAGCTAAGCAATAATCAATATTATTTTTTGATGTTACACTTAATAAGTGCGTTGTTAAATTTCCCGGAGCATGTGTAATTTCCAGTATGCGCATTCTACGCCGTGAAAATGGCCATTTTAATAGTAGTGATTCGACAGCGCATGTGATTAATTCATGTTTATCGTCAGTGACGAAAATATATTTATCTAGCAATGGAAATATTTTTTCAGGTTGCAATTTTCCACATAAAATATCTTTGAGATAAAAACCACAGCGGCCCAGCATTACCAATTCCGATATGGTAATCGGGTAATCGCGAAGCAGTGCATGCCATGTGATCATGGGATCAATATTGTCACCTTGTGCAATAAAACTAAAATAATCTTCTTCGATCTGTTGCGCGTAATTGTCTTCGATCAATAGTTTCAAACAATATTTTAATAGCGGCTGTTGAGACTGAATGGTTTTTGTAGCAGCGCAAAGCGCAGAGAATGAAAAATCTGTTTTCTCGGGCATCAATGATTTTAAAGTGGCATACACAAATTGACCGATCATTAAATCAAATAAAGGTAGAATTGTTTGAAAACGATCCGATGATTTTTCAGGACTCAAAGCAATTAATTTTTCTGCATCACCTCGTATGGACTGCAATGATTCTAAATGAATACCCCTATTCAATTGCGTCGCTAATAAATGGGGTTTACACACATAGCTTTTACAACCAGCGGCTTGATTATCTAAATAAACACTTTTAAATCGACAATCGGTTATTTCAGCAATCACACGATTATCTTTGTTAACGATAGAAAAATGGGCCAGAACAGATTGCTTATTACGCTTTACGATTTGTGCTGTTATCTGTGATACGCCAAATAATTTGCCATATACTTTTAATCGACCCATACGTACGGGTAATAGCATTTCCTGTTTTTTATTGTCATAAGCGATCAGCATTTGAAAGCACGCGTCTAACAATGCAGGATGCACAGAATGCTGGTCGTAGAATTCAGATAAGTCAGCATGTAATTTCACAGACGCTAATGCCAAAGCATCTTTGACCCAAATCGTTTCTATGCTTTGAAAGGTAGGCCCATAAGACAATCCAAACCGTTCTGCTTTCGCGTAAAATTGTTCTTTGGTAAAACCAGCGTTAGTCGTATTTTTTAATGCGCGGAAAGCAATTTTCATCTTCCGTTTTGGCGTATGCGCAAGTTCAGGCAGTAAACGACCCACCGCATGCAAATTCCAAGTTTCTTCTGAGTGTCGCAGGCGACTCTTTATTTGAAAAGATCCTTCCTCTGGCTGCAATGAAAAACGCACGGCTCTACAAGTGGTATTATCAAATATCATCGGCGATACTATTTCTAAATCCCGCACATCGAAAGTCTGAGCGTGATGCCAAATTTTTGCGGCTGCCAAGGCCATTTCAGCATAACCTGCTGCCGGCATCACGGGTAAACCACTAACCACATGATCGGCAAGATAAGAAACAACGCTAACGTCGAGATGATTTTCCCAAGTGGGCTCTCCCAGTTTTATACGATATCCCAGCAAAGGGTGCTCAATGGGCAAACAAGATTGGTCTGTATTTTCATTGGTGGGTTTTAGCCAATACTTTTCTTTCACCCAAGGATACGTGGGTAACGTAATATGGTTTCCTATTACTGGAAAAAAATGATTGAGATGAAATTCAGCACCCGACATCCAAACTTTAAATACCGTCGCATCTAGCACGTCTAATGAACCCATATTCCGTTTCATAGGTGTTGCTATGAAACCTTTTACTTCTCGGGCTGTTAAACAATCATCGATATAACGTTTTAATACAGCATGTGGTCCTACTTCTACAAATAATTGCACATCATCGACAATTAATTCATCGATCCCGCTGTGAAACCTAACGGGTTCTCGAATATTGCGCCACCAATACACCGAATTCAATTGATCACCTAATAATTCTTTTCCGTCGACAGTTGAAATATAACGAATGCTATTTTTTAATGGTTTTAAATGAGCAAGCGCAGATAATACATTTTCTTCGATAGAATCCATGTATTTACTATGAAACGCATAATCCAACTCTAATATGGTGTAAAAAATATTTTTTTCATCGCACGTTAATTTTATTTTTTCTAAAACACATAATTCTGCGGAAAGCGTAACACCTTTAGGACTATTCACCGCCGAAATTTCTACAACTTCAGATAAATCCAAATTCTTCAGTAATGCTTGCGTATCCTTCTCGGATAACGCAATGGCAGCCATCTTTCCATGACCCTGCGTTTTGCCTTGCCAAAAGCTTCTGACATAAATGACTTCAACCGCTTGTGCGAGTGTCAATGCACCACTGGCCCACGCTGCTGACACCTCACCAACGCTATGACCCAATACAGCTTTGACCACAACGCCTTTTGATAACAAATAATTTGTCATTGCCACTTGTAATGCAAACAAGCACGGTTGCGCGACTTCCGTTAAATGGTAACGACTGTCGTCAGGCGCTGCCAATAACGCTTCTTTTATCGAAAAATCCGCATGTTTTGAAAATAATAAATCCACTTCAGTAATGGCTTGTTCAAACAAAGGTTCTTGTTGCATGAGCTGCTGTCCCATGCCTTGCCATTGTGAACCATTACCCGAATACACCAAAGCCACTGATAATTGTTTGCCGATACTTTTGCCTTCAACAACATTTGGAGAACGCACATTACCTTGTTTTATCTGTTCTAATTCACGCAATACGGTTTGTAAACTATCACCATCAATGATGAGATTATGAGCATGTCTAGCGCGTCGATGTGCAAGCGTATATGCGAGATCATAATAATTTTCGGGGTTTGTATTTAACAGCGTAAAATAGTGTGATGCTAATATGGGAAATGATGCTTCGTTACGCACACTGAATAGTAACGGCGGAATCAAAGATGATTTGGTTGATTCGCGTTGTTCAACATATTCTGATAAAACAACATGTGCATTAGCGCCACCAAAACCAAATGAATTGACCGCAATGGTTGCTGGATTTTTTTGCTTCGGTAAATCAAGAACGCGATCAACCACTGATAAATTGAGATTTTGAAAATCAATGTGGGGGTTGGGTGTTTTAAAGTGAAGCGTGGCTGGAATTTTTTGATGCTTCAAACACAATATGGCTTTTACAATGCCTGCTAATCCCGATACGGTTTCTAAATGTCCGATATTGCTTTTAATAGAACCTATTAATAACGGATTATCTGTTGAGCGTTGTTTACCAATCGCATTTCCGATAGCGAATGCTTCTATCGGATCTCCGACAGGTGTCCCAGTCCCATGCGCTTCAACATAGCTGATATCATCTGCAGATAAACCAATTTGACTATGTACTTGTGTCATTAAAGCCGCTTGTGCTGATGCGCTTGGCATCGCAATACCATTGGTGTGTCCATCGCTGTTCACACCCGTATTTAATATCACCGCATGAATCGGATCACCATTTTTTTTCGCAGCTTCCAATGATTTTAAGTAAAAAACAACACAACCTTCCGATCGCACATACCCATTGGCCTCTTTATCAAAACTTTTGCAACTACCATCCGGTGACAACATCGATGCTTTTGAAAATCCACCGAAAGGAGCAGGAGACAACAACATATGAACGCCTCCCACAACTGCCGTGGAAACTTCCCCGTCTCGAATACTTTTACAAGCTTGATGCAAAGCAACCATTGAAGAAGAACACGCGGTATCAATGGTAAGGCTCGGGCCGTGCCAATCAAATACATATGAAATTCGATTGGCGGCAATACTAGGACAATTACCCAACATCGTATAAGAATCGGCGTTGGGCAAATCATAGTTGCACTTAACCATATGTTCGTTATTGGCAATACCAATAAAAACAGCGCAATCAGAATTTATTAATTGCTCAGGATTTTGATGGCCATTTTCCAAGGCTTCCCACGTTAGCTCCAACAATAGTCGTTGTTGAGGATCCATTTGATAGGCTTCACGCGGAGAGATACCAAAAAAACTCGCATCAAACTCATCTATTTTTGATAATAGACCCGCTTTAAAAGTATAGCTTTTGCCTAATTCTGATTTACGAGGGTGAAAGTATTTTTTAGTGGGAAAACGATCATCGCTGATTTCTGTAATTAAATTTTTACCCTGAATCAACGCATCCCATAATTCTTCAGATGTAGATAAATCACCTGGCAAACGAAATGCCATTCCTACAATAGCAATGGATTGATTTTTTTGATCATCCATAATCTTCCCCGTTGATTACACTGTATGTAATAACAAATTGTCCAGTTTTTCAAAATAAAAATTGCTGAATCATAACATGCAACATCACTAAACGAAAGATCACAAAAAAAATGAATATGTGTTTACAATTGTCAATGAGATGTATATTTTTGAGAAAAATTAAGGAACGTGCATAAAATAACTCCCGGGCGTGACGCTTCATATTGACGTGAGATCGCGTCAACATGAAGATGTCAGTTATGGGAGTTATTTCATGCACGTTCCTAACAGGAGTTATTCATTGAATTCCACCAAAAATCTGATTGCTGATGCTTTAATGCGACGCAAGATGCGATTGCAAAAAAACAAAGATTTTGAAACTGTTGCTCAATCAGTGCGCTCACGAACACAGTTTCCAGAATTATGCTCTTTTGAAAATTATCCGACCTATCAAAATATTTTGCATATGCGCTCTGCCAGTGAAAAATTCAATATTAAAAATCCATTTTTTTCTATTCTAGACGGCATTCCATCGGCTACGATAAAAATTGGCGAAAAAACATTTGATAATTTTGCCAGTTATAATTATTTAGATTTAAATGGTGATTCACGTGTAATACGCGCTGCAAAAAATGCCATTGATCAATATGGGACTTCTGTTTCCGCAAGCAGATTGGTATCTGGCGAACGTTCAATCCAACTGGAACTAGAAAATGCATTAGCAAAATTACATGGCGTTGAGCGTGCTCTTATTTTTGTCAGCGGACATGCAACCAATGTTACAACAATCGGCTGTTTGTTTGATGAAAAAGATCTTATTTTACACGATGAATTTATTCATGACAGCGTGCGTCAAGGCATTAAATTATCAGGGGCGACACGTCTTTCTTTTTCTCACAACGATTGGGAAGCGCTGGACAAATTATTGTGTTCACGTCGCTCTGAATTTCGGCGTGTGTTGATTGTGATTGAAGGCATCTATAGCATGGATGGCGATTTTCCCGATCTTCCTGAATTTATTACCATAAAGAAAAAACACAGCACTTTTTTAATGGTTGATGAAGCCCACTCTCTCGGTGTCATGGGAAAAACAGGTCGAGGTATTGCAGAACATTTTGATATTGATCCAACAGCGGTAGATATTTGGATGGGTACATTAAGCAAAACACTCGCAGGATGTGGTGGTTATATTGCTGGCACACCTGCGCTAGTAGATCATCTGAAAGTAGCAGCGCCAGGCTTTCTGTATAGTGTCGGAATTTCTCCACCGTTAGTAGCTGCCTCACACGCTGCATTAGATATCTTATTACAAGAGCCCGAACGTGTTGCGATAATGCGTACTAATGGACAACAATTTTTAATTGAGGCTAAAAAAAACAGATTAAACACTGGGTTAAGTGAAGGATTTAATATTATCCCTATTTTATGCGGCAGTTCTCGCAAAGCAGTGCAATTAGCGAATGCACTGTATGACAAAAATATTTATGTGCAACCGATTATTTACCCTGGCGTTCCGGAAAAAGAAGCGAGGTTGCGGTTTTTTATCAGCAGCGCACATACGTCAGAACAAATTATTAATACGATTAAGGCTATTGTAAAATTAATTTAAACTGGAAATTATCAATGAAGAATCCCTCTCATATCGTTATCACCGGAGCCAGTGGCGGCATAGGTAGTGCATTAGCAAAAGCGTATTCGAAAAAAGGCGCACACTTATCTTTATTTGGTAGAAAATTGTCGGAATTGGAAAGCGTCGCCAAAGAATGTCGAGAATTATTAGCCACTGTTTCTATTTATACGGTGGACGTAACCGAAACTGATGCATTGCAAAAAACATTAAATGATATTGATACTGAAAAATCAGTTGATTTAGTCATCGCAAATGCGGGTGTCGCAACTTATTTAACTGCAAATTACGCTGAAGAGACCTGGACTGACACTAAAAAATTACTTGATGTGAATGTCATTGGTGCATTTGCAACGGTATCACCATTGATCACCAAAATGCGTCAACGTAAACGAGGACAAATAGTATTGATCAGTTCATTGGCAGCCTATTACGGTATGCCAATTAATCCAGCTTACTCTGCCAGTAAAGCAGCTCTAAAAGCCTATGGTGAAGCGCTGCGTGGATTGCTCTATAAAGATCAAGTAAAGGTATCCATTGTTTTTCCTGGTTTTGTTAAATCTCACATGAGCGATAAATTTCCCGGAGAAAAGCCTTTTTTAATGACCGCAAATAAAGCCGCCCGTATTATCAAATACGGATTACAAAGTAATAAACCTCGTATCGCATTTCCATTTTTATTGAGCACCGGTATGAGATTTCTAACCATATTGCCTGGTTTTATCAGTGATTTTATTCTATTAAAGCTGGGTTATGGTGCGGTTAAAAAATAGGCTAGTAAAATGCATTTAGTGATTGTTTATGAAAATACCGGAAGCGGCCATAAAAAACTCGCAAAAATACTTCGGGAATACTTAACGAAAGAAGGTGTACGCATTACATTGACTACAACATCTCATTTATTAGAAGAAAAAAGAAATTTATTTTCAGATCATTGGAATGTGCTTCTTAGAAGCAGTTGGATTTATTTAGCGGACGTATGGTTAAACTTTTTTTCGAGAGTTATCTTATTGCCTTTTTATTATAGTTTATATGATAAGGCGATGTTTCGAGGGTTAGACAAATTAAAACCAGACATGGTTATTTCAACAGCGGATGTAAATAGACTCATTGGGAGCTATTGCAAACATAAAAACATTCCTTTTTTTGTTTTTATTAGTGAAGGGGTTATTTTTGTAGACATGCTTCATCACCATGCGACACACGTTACTTACTTTCATGAAACAGAACAAGCCGTAAAACACACACTAAAAACACGCTACTTTAAGCAAGATATCACGCCATCTACCACCTGGATTAAGCGCATATATGATATTACCTATTTACTCTTTCGTTACACTGTTGGTTACGTAAAAACGCCATATTTGCTTCACTATCGAGAAAATTTAAAAATTAATAATGATTTAAAAACAAAAATTATGGGGCCATTACGTGAAAAAGTTTTTTATATGAAAAAGGAAAGTGATACGATCAAAAAACAGTATGATATTGCAGAAGATGAATATTGCATATTAGTTTCAAACGGAGGGCTTGGTGGAAACATAATTCCTAAAATAATTAACAGCATTAAAAATAAATATGTCGATACACATAAACTTAATTTAATTGCTGTATGCGGCTCAGATCAAATGCTTTATGCAAAAATATGTGGCATTCAATCTACACCGAAAATACGTATTACGCCTTTACCGTCGCTCAAATCGCTTGCTGATCTTTATCATATTGCTGATTGCAGTATTGGCCGAGGTACAGCAGGAATTTTGATGGACAGTGTTGTTAGTCAAACACCGATGATTGTATTAAAAAAAGTAACAACCAATGATTATGGTACATTGGATATTATTAAAAAATATAAAATTGGTGAAATTGCAGATTCAATTGAACACATTCCAAACATACTCAATCAAGTATTACAAAAAAAAGATCAGTATCAAGTTGCACTTAAAAAACTTTTCGATGCTTATGAAAACGATGACTCAACACATATTGAGCGCGCCCTAAAAACAATAGTGTTTGAAAACTATGAGAATTCAGAAGTTCACGAGATAGCGTGAGCGCAAGCAGAGATAAACCAGACAAACAATAGCCACTGAAACAGGTGCGATCAGTGCCCCCAAAAACACAGGGAAATTCAAAAGAACGATCACAGGAAAGGCAATTTGGTCGAAAAAATAAAAAACACAACCAATGGTTAACCCTAACATTATACTTTTCATCAGACTTGTTGATCTATTTTCGTTAAAAGCAAACGGCATTATCATCAGCATCAACATTAAGGTCAAAAAGGGTGATAAAATCATCTTCCAAAAATGGAATTGATAATTTTTTGCATTTAAACCTGCTTTTTTTTGTATTTTGATAAGTTGGTACAGTTGAAAGAAGTTTAATCTTTTTTCTGATTCTGGTATCAAACGCAAAGAATTTGTCTTTGGAAGTAAATTGGGCCAAATTAATCTCTGAAGCGATTTTTGAGTAATAACACCCTTGTTATAGTTCTTTACTAAAACAGAATCAAGTTGGGATGAATTTCCCGAGATTCCTGTTTTAGCTGCATAGAATTTTTTTACTCCTGTATCTTTTAATTCTAAAATTTCGATATCATGCAATTTTTTACAACCCATTTTTTTGATATAAACGATATTATCATTTTGTTTGAACCAAATGGATTGAAAATGCGCTGGTTTCATATTCATCTTTTCAGATAGGTTGTAACCTACAGGACTAAGATAGGAAATCAGAAAAAAACCAAACAGCGCAAATATAACCGCGAGCTCTAAAATTGTTTTAATAAAATCAATTCGGGAAAAACCAAATGCTTGTAGTACCACAAGCTCATTACTTTGCGCCAACGAAGAAAATGCCATCAGCGTACCGACTGCAATAATGACAGGATATGCATCTCCTAGGAACCATGGTGTTTTATACGCTATATTTAAAAAAATTTGATGTTCATTCCATCCCCTAGCTATCATTGATGGCGACCAAAGTATCGTGAAGATAATAAAAAGCAGGCTGGCTGAAATTGCTATGACCAACATAACTTTGAATAATAACTGGTTGCAAATATAAGTTTTGATTAGTTTAACAGTCAATGGTTTCTCATCCTCTATCCTTAAGGAATAGCCACACGGTACTTACAAAAAATACAAAAAAACTCAGGACCTCAAATCCACACCATAGCGGCAATTCCGACAATAGCAACATATTTTTTATAAGCGACGATAAAACACAAAAACTGAAAAAACAAACAATGGCTAAAATAGTACTGAAATAACTATTTGTTCTGGTGAAACCGCTACAAAATGGAAAAACAAAAAACAATGCGATCAATGGCAAGAAACCCGTAAATAATCTCCATCTCAGTTCAATTTCAGATTTGTAACCTCGATCATAAAATAATTTTTCTGTGCTGCGTGCTGCTGTCGTTACATTCAGGGTCGTATCTCCTGAGTCTAAGCGTAACATCTCACTTTTAAAATTGACTTTTTTGATTGCCTTGTTCTGTTCATTTAAAACGTCGTTCCATCCATTATTCATACTTAAAAAATTACCACTGTTTAATTTTTCGACTAAATAATCGGGTGAAAAAGTAACAGACACATCGCCTTTTCCAAAAATGATCATAAGAATTTCTTTTTTTTTCGTCTCTTTATTATCATTGAGTAAGATTTCTTGGTTTTCTCCCACATTATAAAATTTTCGTCGCTGAAGGTATTTTATCGATTTTACTGCGGCATTTTGATAGAGCATCTGAAAATTTGACGAGGCATTTGGAACTATAATAAAGCCTAAAATCATAGTGAAGGGGGTTAATAATACAACCGGAACTGAAGCATAAAAAAAAAGTCTTTTCCAAGAAACGCCAAAAGAAAACATCGCTAGCAACTCATTTTTAAGACAAAGCTGTCTAAAAGCGACAAAAATTCCACCAAATATGCTCATGGGCAGAACCAGTAAAACGATGCTTGGCGCAATAAAATAAAGTAATTTTATAACAGTGGATAACCCAATATATCCGTCAACTGCCTTATCCAAAAAATCAGAAGCAAAGTTTCCTAATAATATAATAAATAACACACTGAAAAATAATGTTACGTATAAAAGGATTTCATGGATAACATAGCCGCAAATTTTCATGAGTGATGTGTGTCGTAATGTAAAAAATCATGTTAGTCTTAATTTTTTCCACCCAAAATGCAATAGATTTTGCAAAACAGCCCCAACGATGGAATGGTTTTATGATTAGGCTCTCTTTTTGTACTACGTGCATGAATCGTCTTTATCAACTGCGAGAAACGTTACCCCATAATCTTGCAGAGATTCAAAAATTTAAAAACGTAAATTTATGCTTAGTCAATTTCAATTCTCAAGATGGGTTGCATGAATATATTATCAATAATTTTCAAGAGCAAATTCAACACGGTACATTAAGGTATTTTTACACAAAGGAGCCTAGCTATTTTCATTGCAGTATTGCAAAAAATTTAGCGCATCGACTCGGAGATGGAGAGATTTTATATAATTTGGACGGTGATAATTTTATATCTGAGGTTAATATTAGAAAAATTATGGACGTCTTTAATAAAGAAAGTCATATATTTTTGCATGATCGAAAATATAATAAAAAAATATCAATGATAGATTTGCTGGGTCTTAACGGCAGCATTGGTCGGATAGCTATGAAATCGTATGATTTTCATAAACTGGGAGGGTATGATGAAGCGTTACTGGGGGCATCTGTTCATGATATTGACTTAATTAAGCGGTTGAAAAAAATTGATTTGAAGAAAATTAACACGAACACTCAAGTTAAACCCGCAATATTAAACGATAAAAAAACAACATTGTCTAATCAGCCTATTAAAATGCCTTACTTTTTTTATGAATATTATAATAAATACCTTTTGTTATTGCGAAACCTTTTACGTCGTCCCGTAAATAAAAATGGCATGAAAAAATTCCGTGGCGAATTGAATCTTGAAAAATACGTAGAACTATAACTGTTTACGAGGAAGTATCTACGATAAAAAATAGCACGCTCGCAAGAAAAATAAGTTCAATATAACTGATCTTAAAGCGATAGTATTGAAACGCAATGCTCGTTCGCATTATAAAAAACACTGCAAAACTCGTTGCAACTGCAATCGCCGCCCCTTTTGCACCCAATTTTGGAATTAAAAAATAACACCCTATCAAGTTGGTGACCAAGCATATTAAAGATATCGGAATATTCCAAATACTTTTTTTAGATTTGACAATCCCAGCTACAGTAATTTCAGATAATGCATAAAAATAAGGCATAAATAGCAGCCAAGGAAATATGTCAGCAGCAGCGCGAAAGTGTGTTCCTAAAAATAGGACGATAATTTTTTTTAAAAAAATAAGGGCTAAAGCACCTAATGTCAGTATCCAAGCCGTATTGCGAAAGGTTTTGATGAATGCTATTTTTGCTTCTTCTGCATTGGAGATCAGCAGTTGATTCATTTTCGGTGCCCATACCGTAGTAAAAACACTTTGCAGCATCACAAGAGGCCATGCAAGGTTAAAGGCAGCTGTATAAATTCCCAATTCGTAAAGATTAGACCACTTGAGCAACATGAATTTGTCAATATTATTGAATACCCAAGTTAAACTCAAAGAAAAAATAAACGGAAATCCATACTGTAAAAAACTTTTGGTTTCAACCCATTCAAATAGCGTGTCGTAACGCATGGTAAATAGGCTCCATTGTTTCCGATAGATGATGACTAGCCAGCAAACCACGCTAGCCATTGCCAGTAATTCCGCATAAATAATGGTATTTGCATTTTTATGTCCGTAATCAATAAATAGCAGGGCACTTCCTAAAAAAAAACTTTCATTGATAAAATTAGCGGCCGAATAAACTTTTGGTTTTTCCAATAACCTCGGAATTAATAGAGAAAATCGCAAAAATACAAACAATAAAGTGCCAATCGGTAAATAATAGAACCAATTCGAAAAATGCTGGATATGAAATGTACTAAAAAATGGTTTTGCTACACCAGTCAACGCTAAAATTAAAAATACAATAACGGCATTCAATAAGACTAAAGAGATGCAACGATAAAGCAACAGTGGTAATTTGTCCTTATAAGAAGGCTCATAAAAATGTCTGACGAAAACTTGATCCATTCCAAAATTACATAAAAAAAACAAACAATTTAAGATGGAAACAAACAACATACCTTCTCCATAAGCCGCTGGTGATAACATGCGAGTGAGTAGAAAAGTTGACAGGATGCTGACCAATCCGGTTAACACAGCGCCCGTTAAATATGAAAGCAATAATTTAGGAACGTGCATAAAATAACTCCCGCAACTGACATCTTCATCTTGACGCGATCTTAATGTGTTCTTCATTCAGAAATGCTCGAAATACTATCAAGTATTCCTTCACATTTCTTCAATAAGAACACATTAAGATCACGTCAATATGAAGCGTCACTCGCGGGAGTTATTTTATGCACGTTCCTTAATCATTTTTTTGCTGCTGAAAGTAATGCCATGCATTAATAAAAGTGGCTGCATTTTGGTTTTCATTTTTGCAAAGCGCATGGGTGCTTGTTTTTTCGTTTTTAAGTAATTTACTTTGTCTGCTTGATCGGTGCACACCTAAATTGGGCAGCATGACAATTTGCGTACTTGTTCTCAGTAAATTTCCACTAATCCAAATATCATCATGAAAAAATAATTCAGGGCGATCTTCTGGGTGCGTGAAAATAGCATCAGAAAAGAACTTTGGTTTCACTAAATAACTGCCATAACCATGTAAAATCTCCACGTTTTTTTCACGCAGACAATTTGTATATTTTTTTCTAGCTCCTGAAGCAACATCACTTCCTATAAAAGTGATCGCTGAATTTTGATGCTGCTCAGAAAATTTAGTTAATTTGGAAATAATATTCGGTGCATATACACAATCATCGTCAATAATAATAATTTTGGTGTCTGGTGCTAGCGACATTTTAAGACAAGGCAATAGTTTAGTCGCAGGACCATAATCTTTATCAATAAATTTTACGTCAATCAAAGGATGATTGACCAAAAACTCAGGTATTTTTTTTATCGACGAATTATTATACCGTTTGTAATGTTTTGGAATCCAAAGATAGATTTTTGAAGGCAACAAGGATTGCAATAGAATTGAATGGATGGTTGGCCATATTTTATCAATTCTTACAGGTGTCGTGGTCAGAGATACAACCACATCTTTTAATATATTGTTTTCATGAGCAGATTTTTTCTTCGTGCAACACTTTAATGCGTTCAGTAAAAAACGATAATACATATCAAATTATCCCTCCCCCCGCACGCTCAGTTTTATTTAAACTTTTTAGACCACGTAATGGTAGCTGAAAAACCTGTTGGCAAAGCGCCGGTTGTTCTGTTGAACGTTATTAAATAACCCAATTCTGGTGTTAATAAACCCAGGTGGTGCAATACAAACGTTCTGCCAAGGGAAAGCCAAATGATATCTTGTTTTGCAAAAGGGTATGTAGGCGTCACAACAGTTCCCCAGCCGAGAGAATTAGGCTGCAAAAAACGAATCATCACATTATCACTGGCACCCTCATTTTCATTTAAAATGGCACCTAAAGTATAACCAATACCTTCAGAACCAATGGGGCTACCTAAAAGTTTGTTATAGTAAGTATACGGATACTGGCCATTACCATAAGGGTCAGGACAGGCTATCTTCCACATCCACCACCAATACCTTGTTATGTTATATTCATACTCAGCATAAATTCGAAGTGTGTCTGACTTGATTTGGGTACTTGTACTGCCACCCAATAAAAAAGTTGTATAATCTGGCAATCGAAGATAATGACTGGACGACACTTGGATAGGATAATCAGCCATAAAGGTGGTTTGTTGATATAAACTCACTGGAATGTGAAGCAGTGACTCCAAATTCAATTTTCCACCAATATCCCACTCTTCGCTACCCGGCGCATCTCGAACCGAAAGTCCATTTACATAAGCGTCCTGTCCGGTAACAAGGTTATCAAACATTGGCCATGTCATTGATCTCTGCGTACCCGCAAAAAGCACATTTCTCGACACATCCAGCTGCAAACTTTGAAATGGTCTAATAGAAATATTAGTAAACCAGAATAAATCATTATCAACACTCACGGGATAACGATAATAAGATGACCCATTCTCAGAAACCACACTACTCACCGACCACGGCCCTATCCAATGCAACCATTTTGTTTTAAATGCTTCGGCGTGCATGCGTTGAATACCCAACGCTGGAAATGGCTCTGCATTTTGCGACAAAATCATTGCATCTGAGTATCCTGGCCCCCACCACCGATTAAATTGGTCAAACCCAATCGCCCAGTTTCCCAGCAAGAGATCCGCGTAAGAATTATCAATATGCACATAATTACTGTAACTTTGATTCGGCGCGCTGTAATAACTAATATTTGCACTTTCAGCAAAATGCTTCATTTGATAGGCAGTTGAAATACCATTGGCAAATTTAGCATAAGGTTGATATTGAAAAGTAGGAAATGGATTTAAACGATTACTGCCCGCAATATAGGCCCCTTGTTGTGATTTATAAGGTTGATAGCTTTTTTGATAAAGCGTTACGATGCGTTGATAAGCAAGTTGCACGGATTCTGGTTCGGTCGGCAACTTCGCTTTTGTCTCTGGAGATAATAATTCAGGACCAATATTCACCCATGCAATCGGCCACGTCATGACAGGTGCCTTGATCAAACCAGCATCTGCCAATAGGTCAATATCGCTTTTAACCGATAAATTACCCGGTAATAACCAGGGTCCTGCCAGTGCAGAGCTTGCCATCAACAAAAAAATGAACGTATAAAACCAAAATCCCTTTTTAAAAAACATGAACCACCCTTTGCTCGTAACAAAACACATTGCATCATTTTTCTGGTTGTAAAATAAAAAGCACAATAATGTACTTCTCTTCGCAGATATACAAGGTAATTTAAAAAATGGCTTGAATTACAGCATAAAATCATTTGTAGACTCACTTCTTATGTCTATAAAAAGGGGATGTGTGTGAGCAGAAATTCGAGTTTTCAGTAAAGTGATTTACAAAGAATTTAAAAATGACTACTGATAAAATATGTACATTATTGCCATATTTGACGAAACGTATTTTTATATGTTTAAATAACTCTCAAAGATACCGACATCTTTTAACGTGTTCTCTCTGTTGTAGTTTAACTAGGGTAGTTTTCAAAAGTCGCAAAAGGAGACTGTAAAAATGGCTTTAAGTATTAAAAAAACGGTGGTATTGGGTTTATTAATGAGTTGTGGAACAGCAATGGCTGGTGGTATGACAGCTGAACCTGCTCAACCTGTTAATAATTATGACGGGCTTTATTTGGGTGCTGCGGGTGGTGGTGCTGCTTTCATTTCACACTACACATCCACAGAGTCACTTTCTTTCTTGACGGGCACTAGCACAGCCAATCGCTCAGGCATGGAAGGTATTATTGGCGGTGGTCTTTTGGGATATGACTTTACGTTATACAACCACTTCAAATTAGGATTGGAAGGTTTTATTACTGATGATCAATTGGGCCCAAACACATCCTTTGCAGTAACATCCGCTGTTCCTTATGCGGCTGTTAGTGTCAACAAGTTAAGATACAACTGGGGTTTCCGCGCATTACCAGGATATGAATTTTCCACAGGTACTGTGACTCACCTTATCTTGGGTTATTCAAGAGGGTACTTTAACTTTTATCGCAATTCTACTTACAGTAGTACTTCGACGAACTACAATGCCAACGGATTTCAAACTGGCTTTGGAATCGTTACGCCTTTATCCATGTTTGACATGAATAATCTTTCTTTTGGTGTTGACGGTATATTCACCTGGTACGGTACACGATCAGGCAGTGGTACTGGAACAGTTAGTTCTGGTTATACTTATAGAAACCAGTCTGGCACTCTCGAAGGCCTTGCAGCCCTCAGATACAAGTTTTTCATGTAAAAAATCAAATCGGGGGTCTTGTTTCGGCAAGATCCTCGATCTTTTTAAATCATCCTTCCTTTCTCTCCATCGTAA
>Ga0155584_1073_pt1 | contig 28907 bp, 32 predicted proteins | sample RifCSPhighO2_12_FD_107241 | JGI IMG/M metagenome (GOLD analysis project Ga0155584, IMG submission 107241) | Gammaproteobacteria bacterium RIFCSPHIGHO2_12_FULL_40_19
CACACCGAGATGCCCATGCGCTCCCTAACCCTAGACAAAGTAAAAGCCGCTGCTGAGTTGTACCACAGAGGTGGCAAAACTTTTCGCGTTTATTACGCTGAGGCAGCTGCATGGGGCATCAACTACATGCCAGCAGCAAGCGGCGAAGGTAAAGAGAGAGCAGAGGTATTTCTGCGATTTTTAAACGAAATTATTCTAGAAAGGGATGAAAAAAAACGTCTTCAATACTTTTTAGCATTGATTCAGTCTTTACTGGATTCTACTTCAACACAACTAAAGACAGATATCTGTAACGCCATATTTGATCGCAAAAATGCCCTCTTCTACGTGAAAGCGTTAATAAAAAATAATTCGGCACCGAATTCAATGGAATATCAAATGGCATTTAGGCGCTACAGCCCGGAAGTGAATAAACCCGGCGTTTTGAGTAGAGGCGCTACGACCATTTCAACGCTGTGGAGCAAAAAAAAGCGTCAAGGGACACCTGAGCAGATGACACTGTTGCCGGAATACAACGTTAAAATCACTTAAATCGACACTCTGCAAACGAACAATTCTCTTTGTCTTTATCGTAAGCAGCGGCTTTTTTGCAAGTGGTTCTCGCATAGCGCACCGCGTACTCTTTTTTATCCGCTATCCCTGGATGAAATTGTCCCGTACGCTCATTTTGGTAATAACAGCGGTGCGTACCCGTACCAAAATGCGATGTTGGCGGTTCATATTCTTTACACGCCACCAAGATGACACCCAGCAAACAACAGATACTTATTTTTAGTAACGAGGCTGTTTTCATGGTAAATTAACTTCCTTTTATCACCCACCGTAATTTATCATAGCGCGAAAGTAATTATTCAGCGACAATAGTTCGAATCTACCGCGACCGCTCAGTTTTGATATGATTTTTCACGATAAGTTGAGTTAAAAGCGCAGGTGTACTTGATCGGTACATCGAGCATTTTAACGAAAGTTATCGTGAAAAAGCGTACAAAAATGGGCGGGGTGAAAAGTGGTGAAGTTATGTGCGAAAAAGATCAGCCAACCATGTCAACCCTTATCACACCTCAAGAACTCCATACAACGCTTCCGCGCTCACAAAAAAGTGCTGATACGGTTACAAAAACACGTGAACAACTGATCTCGATTTTAAACAAGCAAGATGATCGACTGGTGGTGATTGTCGGCCCCTGCTCTATTCATGATCCCGACTCTGCCCTACGCTACGCCAAAAAACTTCGTGCAGAGATTCAAAAACATCACGGAACCCTTTGTATTATCATGCGCGCTTATCTTGAAAAAGCCCGCACTTCGACGGGCTGGAAAGGGTTTGTTAATGATCCCCACTTAAATCTCACCTTTGAAATTCAAAAAGGATTACACACTGCACGATCATTGTTATTAGCCATCAATGAATTGGGTGTTCCAGCTGGTACAGAAATATTAAATCCCTTTATCGCCAGTTATTTTTCTGATTTGACGAGTTGGGCAGCCATTGGTGCCCGCACAACAGAAAGTCAAGTTCATCGCGAATTCGCAGCAAGTTTACCCATGCCAGTAGGATTTAAAAATAATACGAATGGCGATATTCAAGTGGCGATTGATGCCATTCAAACCGCCATTCAGCCACATCACTTTTTAGGGGTAGGCATATCTGGAAAAATAACGGTCATGGAATCGCCAGGAAATCCCCACTGTCATGTTGTATTGCGTGGATCGCAACACAACACCAATTATGACGATGACAGCATTGATCGCACCATCGCTGCCCTCAATCAATGCAATCTCATCAATCAAGTGATGATTGATTGTAGTCATGGCAACACGCAAAAAGAATATCGTCAACAACTGTCGGTAATCGATACTCTGTCAACACGCATTGCAAAAGGCGATCGAAAATTATTGGGTGTTATGCTTGAAAGCCATTTAATCGAGGGAAAACAACCTTGGATTCCAGATCAAGTGATGTCAGGTGATCAAAGTATTACGGATCCGTGCATTGGGTGGGAACACACTGAAATCGCGTTGAATCAATTGAGTCACGCGGTACTCATACGACGAAAAAACATGTTAGATTAGTCATAATTATTCAATATTTTCCCGGTAACAAGGACATACCATCCATGATCGAGCTCTCTAATCATTTCACCGGCACCTATGCTAAAAATTTGTTAGCAGATTGGACCGTTCTTACTCAACTGATACGCCAACAAACAGCTTGGGTAAAAGACACGATTAACGTCAAAAATGAAATGGGTGCTATTTCTCCGTTATTAACCGACCAACAAATGAATGATGCGTTAAATGGTCCCTTCCAGCAATTTTTTAAACCGCATTTACAGGCGTATGCTGCTATTGCAAAAATTGAAACAGCACTCACCATCAGCAAAGAGGAATCTTTTAAAGAATCCGAGCACAACATTCCAAACCCACTGGGTATCCCTGATACTTTTCTCGCTAAAATGGAATTTTCAACGTTAAAAGAACTGCACAACAAATTGGTGGCACTAACCCAGGAGCATCACACAGCGTGGGAATCTGAAATTCAAAACTGGACAAAATCCCTATTGCAGGAGTTGAAAAAAAATAATTTAACGCTGTCTGATCTCGAATTGCAGGACTTTACAATCAATCAACCGATTTCAGAATTAAATGATCGTTTTCTCAATCTGAAAATCGCATTTCCAAAACTCAGCAAAACTGATTTTGATTTTGCGCAATATTACACACTCAAAGCAATGCTCGCTATTCACAGCGCGCTCAGTCGATCACAAATGCCTAACACGGAAGCTGCGATTGAAAAAATAGTCAAGACGCTTCATCCCACTTTAAAATCAATTCATAAAACTGAAAAGGTGATATCGCAAGCACAAGAAAAAGCGTTAAAAGAATTAACTGCCAGCGTTATAGTTTAGGAACGTTTCTAGCTACAGCATAATTTTGCTTCCACGTTGCCGCTGCGTTTCATACAACGCAACACCCGTAGCCACTGACACATTCAAACTTTCAACGGTGCCTAACATCGGAATTTGCGCCAAATAATCACACACTTCTCGCGTTAATCGACGTAATCCTTGACCCTCACCTCCCATCACAATCCCGATATTTCCTTTCAAATCGATATCAGTCAAACCCATCGTTGCTTCTGAATCAAGACCGACCAGCCAAACACCTGCTTTTTGAAGTTCTTTTAATGCGCGGTTTAAATTTGTCACCGCAATAAAAGGCGTTTGTTCGGCGGCACCGCAAGACACTTTTCGAACAACTTCGGTCAATGCCACCGCACGATCTTTCGGCGCAACCACTGCCGTCACACCAAATGCATTCGCTGAGCGTAAACAAGCACCCAAATTATGCGGATCTTGTACGCCATCTAATACCAACAGCACCACGCGTTCCTTTGCATTTTCCACATGATCCATCAAATCTTGTTCACTCCAAGCCATTAACGGCTTGCATTTGGCAATGACGCCTTGGTGCAGATGATCATCCCCCACCATTTCTTGGAGCTTTATCTTGGGCAACACATCACAAGGGATTGAGGACAATTCCGCTAAATTGACCACCTCAGTCAATCGATGATCATTCCGGTTTGATTGAATAAACAACTGCATCACATCACGTGGACGTGTCTGCAACACGGTTTTTACCGCATGGAAACCATAAATCAATTCATGTCTTTTCATATTCTGCTCGTCACCGGCTTGGTAGGAAAGGTTGCACAATTAAATGAGTTCGCTATCATAAGGTAAAAAGATTAGTTTAACACGGACATTAACAGCGGACGACATAATGGATTCTCAGCAGAAAAAGCCTACCTTCCCCACCTCTGGTTTTCTTGTTCTTGGTATTTTTCTCTTTATTTTTACCGTAGGCGGCTGTTTTCATACTCCTTCACAGCCCGATGGTCCACCCCATTATAACGTCGACATGCGTAAAATTCATGATCCCGTGCCCCATTATTTGCCCAAAAGTAAGTATGGCAACCCAACTTATTATTATGTCAAGGGCAGACGTTACCATGTCTTAACCACAGCCCGTGGGTATGATAAACGGGGTATTGCATCCTGGTATGGTACAAAATTCAATGGCAGACTGACTTCCACCCGCGAGCCCTATAATTTACTGGGTATGACAGCAGCGAGCCCCGAGCTGCCTATCCCCTGTTTCGTGCGTGTCACCAATCTCGAAAATGGTCGTCAAGTCATTGTAAAAGTAAATGATCGCGGACCTTTTGCCGCAAATCGCGTCATGGATTTATCCTATGTTGCTGCACGGAAACTCGGCTATGCGGGTCGTGGTACAGCACTCGTTCAAGTGAGCAGTATCGACGAACCCAATCCATTGCAACATACAAGACCGTATTTTGCCCATCATCACCCGAAACTCTATTTACAAGTGGGTGCATTTTCAGAAATGCATAACGCAGCGCATTTAGAACGAGAATTAAGACGATTCACTCATCGCAGGATTTATATTGCACATGAAGCGCATGGACGCAGACTGTATCGCGTGCAGATCGGTCCATTGCAAACGGTCGATGAATCCGATGCATTACAAGAACGCATCGCGCGCTCAGGTTTGGGTCATGCCATTACAGTCATCGGTTGAGTTAGATTGGAAAACATTACTTGTCCCTGAAAAAGAAAAAAAATATTTCAGGGATATTCTCGATTTTCTGAAAACAGAACGTGCGCAGGGGAAATCGATTTATCCTGCGCAATCCGATATATTTAACGCAATACTACGTACTCCCTTTTCCGCTATCAAAGTCGTGATTATTGGCCAGGATCCCTATCACAACCCCAGTCAAGCGCATGGATTATCTTTTTCTGTACCATGCGGAATTAAACCACCTCCCTCCTTACTGAATATTTTTAAGGAACTCAAAAGTGATTGTGGCATTGACATGCCTAATCATGGCTGTCTTGAAAGTTGGGCTGCTCAAGGTGTTTTGTTACTCAATACTGTTTTAACCGTCGAAGAAAATAAACCCCAATCGCATGCCAATATCGGTTGGCAACAGTTCACCGATGAAATAATTCGTCACATTAATCATCATCCTGACACAATTGTTTATTTATTGTGGGGATCACACGCGCAAAAAAAACAAGATTTGATTGATACGAAAAAACATTTTGTATTCACTGCACCTCACCCATCGCCTTTGTCTGCGCATCGTGGATTTTTAGGCTGCAAACATTTTTCTAAAACGAATGCATTATTAATCAAAACAGGCAGAACACCGATTGATTGGCAGCTGTAAAAATATTGTTTTCCCATTAGGGCTTAGGACCAAAACATGTATTTTTTTCTAACGATGCTGGGCTGCGTGTTGGCTGCGCAGGGTAAAAGCATGGTAATATCGAGCCGTGCTCGTCTAGTACAGAAGCGAGCGGCCGACGTTGGAGCTTTAAATCCATTTGCCTCAAAAGCTTTGGATTTTTTACCCTGCGATCAAACCATTCAGCACACCGGATAATCCAACCCCCTTTGGTTTTTATATTAGAAGGAAAACCCTCTGAACGCGCTGAAACGCGGGATTCTTTTTTTATTGGTTGTATCGAAACAACTTGAGCAGGGAGCTTTATTTGTTCGAAAAACTCTTTACGTGCCCTCAATTCGCTAGTAAATATTTGATCAAATACAAACAACAAAACTTTATTGCAGCAATAACTGCTATTATTCGAGCCTGTTTCTTGCCATTTTTTATTGCTGAGTAGGATTGTGTCAATGGCGTAGGCAAGAATTAATGGAAATGCAGGATGAGATGTTAAAGCACGCAGGTTACTGAGAACTCCGCTTGCGTGAGCAACCCCGATAGCAGAAACCATAGTAAAACAGGAGATTTCCTGGAAATCTGATAAAGGATACTCAGGAAATCTCCTGTTCACTTGATCACGGAGTTGCGTTGCAATTTGATCAAAAGTCAAATTGTTTCCTTGGAACGTGGGGTCCTTCCGATAATCAAAAAGCATTTTATCTTGGGCATAACAACGGGATTTTTTGACGCTCATTAGCAAACCGACTAAAACAAAAAATATTGCTCCCATCAATTTGCCGTTCGAGTCTTGTTTTGATGAAGGAATGTTATTTGCTAAGAAATGAACTTGCTCTTGCAGAGCAACTGGCGTTTGCAGAGCAACTTGCTTTTGAGGAGTATCTGTTCTGCCAGGCAAGGTAGATAGAGCACCCCAACTAAAGCCTAATGCCTTAAATAATCTGGCGTCTAAAAAAAATGGGGCGGTCCTGGAAACTCTGCGCATTGTTTTTTATCCTCTGAAATTGTTCTCTGTACACGACAAAAATTTTTGATGCAAATGTAACTCGCTGATAAGTACTTAAAAACATATGTAACTATTCAGCAAATTTAAATTAAAAAAACGCTTGACACTATTTTCTAACTATTTTTCAAAATAAACTACGCTGATTATATCCATATGAAATCCTATCGTAAACACCCGTTATTATCGCAGTTGAGCTTAAACAACGAGAAATCCGCGACCTGATTACAAAGAAAATAAAGCAGCGCGCCCAAGCTGGTCGCATAAGATTGCAAACGCTGCCAAATAAAATGGCTGTAAACGTTAATCAATTTGCACAAAATTGCATCTCACCTGGTGCATCCATTGTGAGTGATGATGGCGCCGAATTTTCAGGTCTCAGTAAGCTTGGGTTCAAACATGACGCGGTAGCAATACGTGGTGATAAAATGAAAATGGATAGCACGTTACCCATGATTAGTGTTGTCACAGCGAATTTGAAAACTTGGATTGATGGAACATTTCATGGCGTTCTAAAAAAACACCTGCAAGCATATTTGAATGAGTTTATGTTTAGATTCAATCGTCGATTTTATCGCGCAGTTTCATTTCGCTCCTTGCTTGAACTTGGTTCGCTTACCCCGGGCGTGACTTATAAAGCTGTGTATGGAAAATCAGATGCCAAAATTGATCACGAATTCGACATTGGGTGACAACTAGATAGGCAGGCAAATTATCTCCCGGGATTTTATATCCAATAGCCCAGGGAAAAAGTTTATTCATGAAATCGGCTCATTGGCTAAGTCCTCCTATCAAATTAGTTATTCAGGTATTGAAAATCTATTCAGTCAACAGGGAGTAAAGTTGTAATGGAAAAAAAATGGCATGTCTCTTGTAGCTATGAGCCTAACCGGCTCGCTGACAGTAATTTGTCAGAATCATATGAAGCATTGCTTCAAAAAAATAAATGCAAAATTAATACTGACTCATACTACTGAAAATGAAAAATGTCACAAAAACCGATGAAGCGATTGTCGCTGGCGGTTGTTTTTGGGGTGTGCAATATTTATTGGATCAATTATCGGATGTTTTGTTAACGGAAGCTGGGTACACGGGCGGCATCACTGATAGCCCAACTTATGAGGATGTCTGCTCACACAACACACATCATGTCGAAGCGGTACGTGTTGTATTTGATGCTGAAAAATTATCTTATGAAACCATACTAAAATATTTTTTTGAAATTCATGATCCAACGCAAATCGATGGACAAGGGCCTGATATCGGATCGCAATACCGCAGTTGCATTTTTTATTTTGATGATCATCAAAAAATGTGCGCGGTCAATGTGATACAGCAATTAAAAGAACTCAACTGCGCAATAGCGACTACGCTAAAACCGGTTTCTACTTTCTGGAAAGCGGAAGAGGATCATCAACATTATTATGAAAAAAATAAAAAAGTGCCCTATTGTCATCGATACACTAAACGGTTTTAACAGCAGAACATCATCGTAAAAAATCATTTTTATCGTGGATCTTATGATCCTGCTATTTTACTTTTAAGCACAAATAGCACAGTATAGTTTATTATGACTTCAATATTTTCACAGTAGATTCGGGGGCAGTATCACATGACTCAATCTGTTTTTCATTATATCAATCATCAATTGGTTAAGCCCGCTGGCAATAAGCATCTCCCCATTTATAATCCTGCAACCGGTGACATGATAAAACAAGTGACCTGTGCTACCACATCAGAAATTAATGATGCCATTATCGCTGCAACAAATGCATTTACATCGTGGTCACAAGTCACTCCATTAAAACGTGCACGCGTACTTTTTAATTTTAAAATATTGCTCGATAAACACATCGACCAATTAGCCGCATTATTAACGCAAGAGCATGGAAAGACTTTAGATGACGCGAAAGGTGAAGTGTTACGTGCAATTGAGCTAGTCGAGTTCTCGTGTGGTACACCGTATTTACTGCAAGGCAATTATTCTGAAAATGTAGGGGCAGAAGTGGATACCTATACCATCAAACAACCACTCGGCGTGTGTGTTGGTATCGCACCCTTTAATTTTCCGGTGATGATATCAACCTGGATGAGTATTCCCGCGATTGCTTGCGGCAATACTTTTATTTTAAAACCTTCTGAAAAAGACCCGTCTGCAACACTACTGCTTGCGCAATTATTACAAGAAGCGGGATTGCCACGCGGCGTATTTAATATTCTACAAAGCGATAAAGGAACCGTTGACGCGTTGATTACACATCCTGATGTTGCTGCAGTCAGCGCTGTTGGCTCAACCATGGCATCAAAACATATTTATCAAACAGCCATACAACACGGAAAACGCGCACACACATTTGGCGGTGCGAAAAATCATTGTGTTGTAATGCCAGATGCCGATATCAATGAAACAGCAGATGCCATATTGGGTGCAGCATTTGGCGCTGCCGGTGAAAGATGTATGGCAATTTCAGTTGTGATTGCTATCACAAATTCAGTATCCGATCATTTAATTTCTCGATTAAAAATAAAAATTCCGCAATTAACCATTGCATCGGGTATGCATGAAAAAGTTGATATGGGGCCGCTCATCACACAAGAGCATTTAGAGCGTGTAAAAAAATACGTTGATATCGGTATCAAAGAAGGCGCTACATTAATTGTGGATGGTCGAGAAATTAAAAATGCTGATCATCACAATGGTTTTTTTATGGGTGGATGTTTATTTGATCATGTCACAAAAAACATGCGTATTTATCAAGAAGAAATTTTTGGGCCCGTATTGTGCATTGTGCGCGTCAATACTTTTGAAGAAGCCATTGCATTAATTAATGAAAATCAATATGGCAATGGTGTTGCTTTATTTACACAAGATGGCGGCATAGCAAAAACATTTGCGTCAAAAATAAATATGGGCATGATTGGAATTAATGTACCGATTCCAGTGCCGGTTGCCTATCACACTTTTGGTGGTTGGAAACAATCTGTATTTGGTGATATTGCCATGCATGGCGCTGAAAACGTGCATTTTTATACACGCTCTAAAACAGTCACCGTACGATGGCCAATGAATAAAAAAGAATTAGGCACGTTTGATATGCAAAGTCATTAAGGATAATGCGATGAAAATAATTACGAACGTGCGAAGCCATTTCTATCTGCGATGGGGAAAAAAATTATTTATGCAGGAAGCGCTGGCAGCGGTGCTTGTGCAAAAATTTGTAATAATATGATTTTGGGTGTATCGATGATTGCCGTATGTGAAGCGTTTGTGCTAGCCGATCAATTGGGTTTAGATCCACAAAAATTATTTGAAATTAGTTCCAATGCATCAGGACAATGTTGGTCACTCACACAATATTGTCCCTGGCCCAATATTTTACCCAATGTACCATCGAGCAATCATTATCAGCCCGGTTTTACTGCAAAAATGATGTTAAAAGATTTGCACTTAAGTCAAGATGCAGCTGACACCGCACATATTGAAACACCGCTTGGAAAACATGCAGCAGAATTGTATGAACAATTTGTAAAATTAAATATCACTGATATTGATTTTTCTGGCATTATTCAGATGCTTTCAAAAAATAAAAACTAACCAATATCATGCTATGATAATAAGGAACGTATTTATCAAGGATGATATATGCGAAAAATCTCTCGTTCCATTTTCACCTCAGCGGTCGCGGGCATTATGCTGCTAACTGGGTTGAGTGGATTGTTGTTTTTGTCTTCGTCTGCATTGTACATATTTCCTTCCGCCCTGTTGAGTTTCTTAGTTTCTAACATGTTTTTGTCTCACTGTCGCTGGCACAGTGGGACTAAAGTCTAATGCCTTAAATAATCCGGCGTTTAAAAAAAATGGGGCGGTCAAAGATGGGGCGGTCTTGGAAGCTCTGCGCATTGTTTTTTATCCTCTGAAATTGTTAGTATGGTTGCAATGATTTTCAAGTTTATTAAGAAAATATGAATTTTTGATTATTTTTTTGCGCAAAGCCAATTAAGCATGAATGGTAGCCTATAGTAGAAAAATATTTTTTATTGATGCTGCAAATAGCCCAGTTGTGAACCCTTTGTTTTATCGGTAGAATCGCGGTGTATTAAGCAAGCCGGGGTGGTGGAATTGGTAGACACGCAAGCTTCAGGTGTTTGTGGGGGTGACCCCGTGGAGGTTCAAGTCCTCTCCTCGGTATTTTTCGTAAACGCGCATGCAAGGGATAAGCAGATTCGGAACGCGCACAGAGCGGAGTAAGCAGATAATGAACGAACACGCCACCCAAGTTCGGTTACATTACAACTCTTCTCGTATTTTCACATACCTGACCGCTTAGTTCGCTCCGCTACCTGCGCGGTTCTGAGTGAAGCGCATTAAGAAAAAAACACAGCAACAGAGAGTTATCATGACCATCATCAAAATCCTGCAATTCCCTGACCCACGACTTCGCACCACAGCTGAAAAAGTCACTGATTTTGGCGCTGAAACACAACAAATGATTGATGATATGTTTGAAACGCATTATGCGACAGACAATTGTGCCGCGCTCGCCTGCACGCAACTTGATTTCAAAAAACCAAAACACATTACCGTGATCGATTTCTCTGAACATAAAGATCAACCATTATGTTTAGTGAATGCTGAAATTATCGAACGAATCGGCACAGAAACATCCCCCGAAGGATGCATGTCTGTCAAAGGTGGCATTTATGAAAAAGTCACGCGCACCGCAAAAATACGGGTGAAAGCACAGGATCGTTTCGGCAAAGTGATGGAATTTGAAGCGAGTGACTTTATGGCAAAATGTATTCAACATGAACTCGATCATCTCGATGGCAAAGTCTTCATAGATCACTTATCGCACTTAAAACGCAATCGCATCAAAAAGAAAATTGATAAAATAAATCGTCAAGGTTTTGATGACCACCCTCACGAACATGTGCATGGTGAGCATTGCAATCATGATTAACTGCAATGTCACAATACCCTTATCGTGTTTTCAGCTCACCGATTTGCCTCTCTTGCTCGATACATACTGCACCTGTTACCAGTATCTCTTTTCGATAATGGCTAAGGGCCTGCGCATAAATAACTCGGACAATTGGCGCCCGAGAGGGCGGTTAGATTTAAATGTTTCGATTGAGAAAATGTGAAGGAATACCGCGGTATTTCGAACATTTTCGAATGAGAAACGTTTAAAGATGACCGTCATATCGGGATGCCAAATGTCCGAGTTATTTATGCGCAGGCCCTAAGGGGATTCTTTTGCTCTGATTTCTCAGATGTCGCATCCTTTTTCCCCAGCAAAATTTTTTATTCTTCAGGCGCATCCACAAACGGATTATTATCACAAATAAATTTCATAATCAGCGGAATGCCAACCAACCTGAATTTATCGCGAAAATAATTAATGAGATATTGTTTGTAGGATCCCGGTAATTTATCGACTTGTTTGCCATGCACAACAAACACCAATGGTCGCTTAGAACCGACATGCGCATAACGCAATTTCACACGACGACCTTGTACTAACGGCGGCTGATGATCTTCGGTTGCTGCCATCAAAATTTTTGTTAATTCATGCGTTGCGAACGGTTGCGATAACGCCGTTTGTGTTTCATCAATCGCATCATACAATTGACCCACACCGGTGCCATGTTTTGCAGAAATATAATAACGACGTGCAAACGTAGCGAATGGTAATCGACGATCAACCGCACGCTTAAATGCTTCACGATCTTCTTCAGACATACCATCCCATTTATTAAATGCTAAAACGAGAGCATTCCCCGTTTCCATGATTAATCCCATCAAGCGCATATCTTGATCGGATAATCCATCGCGTGCATCAACAACGAGCACAACGACATGCGCTTGTTTCATGGCTTGCATCGCTTTAATCACTGAAAATATTTCAATGCCTTCAGTCACTTTTCCACGACGACGAATACCAGCCGTATCAATCAACGTATATTTTTTTCCGTTTCGTTCGTAGGGAATTTCAATGCTGTCGCGCGTGGTGCCTGCGCGATCAAACACAATCACCCGCTCTTCACCAAAAATACGATTAATTAACGTGGATTTTCCCACGTTGGGACGACCCAGTACTGCTATGCGAGTACGCTCATCGTTTTCAACGGCTTTATCAATATCATTTTCTGGAAATGCAGATAAAAGACTACCTAACATGGCATCGACACCACGGCCCATCGTCGCAGCAATCGCATACATGGTTTTAATACCCAGCGGGAAAAATTCACCGGTAAAAATTTCGGCTTGTTCACGTTCCGCTTTATTAATTACTAAAACAACAGGCTTATCAGTCAACGTACGTAATTGTTTGGCGATCGCCCAATCAGCAGTCGCAATGCCCACTTTGCCATCGACAACAAATAAAATAACATCCGCTTCTTTGATCGCTTCGTTGACTTGCTGTTCTGTTGCAACCGCCATTTCTGGATCATCCGGTTCTGCAATACCCCCCGTATCAACGACAATAAAAGAGCGATTTTCAAATTTCCCTTCACCGTATTGTCGATCCCGTGTAATGCCAGGTGTATCACCCACAATCGCATCACGTGTGCGTGTTAATCGATTGTATAACGTAGATTTGCCGACATTCGGACGGCCAACGATGGTAAGGACTGGTAACATTTTTATAACACTCATTTAAGTATGGGTAAAAGTGTGAGTGTGAGTGTCAGAGGTATAATTTAATTATTTATTTTTTACTCACACTATCAAAATGTCAGGAAAAAACCAACAACTCAACTACACCTCAGAACTCACACTCACACGCACACTCCCACTAAATCGGCTGCGCGATTTGTTTATCCATAAAATCTACCGCAGAGGGAAACTCAGGCAATGCATTTTTTGCTAACGTATAATATTTTTGTGCCTCTTTCACATTACCTTCTTGCACAAAAATATCGCCCTTAACCCAATTGATTAATGGCTCAAAACTTTTATCACTGACGATGTTTAGTTCATTCATCGCCAAGTGCGTTTTACCTTCTGACAACAAAATGCGTGCCCTTGAAATATGGGCAATTTGTTGTAATCGTTTTTGATTGCTATGGTCTATCACCCACTGCAATTGGGACGACGCTTTTTTCAAATCATTTTGTGCAACTGATTCTTTCACCAACAATAATGCCGCCAAACTCGCATACGGCGAACTCGAAAAATCTTTCATTAACAAAGCAGCACCGCCTTGTACCGTAGCTGCTTGGTTTTGTGAATCCGCTTCTAACACTGATTGATAAATAACCGACGCATTTTCCGCGCGACGCAATTGCATCGTGTGCCAATAGCGCCAACCAAATCCAATCACCAAACCAACAATCACAGCAACCGTGATCCATTTTCCATTTTCACGCCACCATTTTTGAATCGCATCTATTTGTTCTTTTTCAGAAACGTATCCGTCTAGCATATTTTTTCAATCCATTTTTTAAGTTGATCGATAGACATTATTTGAGGTTCTTTATTTTCTCGCAAATATTTTAACGTGATCGAGTGATCGTCGTTAATAACAAGCACATACTGTGCACCACTTTTATCGGCACGTTTAAAGGCATTTCCTGTGCTGACCATATCCATTTCAAAACGTACTGCTTGAAATTCACTACGAAGAGATTCAACGATCTTCAGTGGCGTTGGTGATAAATCTGAAACTACATAACAATCGATTGTGTTTTCGAAGCTGGTCTTTTCTTGTAGTAATAAAGCAATACGCTCTATTCCCATCGCAAAACCAATCGCCGGCGTTGCTTTTCCGCCAAGTTGTTCAACCAGTCCATCGTAACGTCCACCCGCACACACCGTACCTTGCGCACCTAAATTGTTCGTAACCCATTCAAATACGGTTAAACAATAATAATCGAGCCCACGCACAAGATGGGGATTGATTTTAAAATGAATGTCCGCATTTTTCAGCGATTCACAAATGAACTCAAAATGATCTTTTGACTCACCTTCAATAAAATCACTTAATTTAGGCGCATTGGCATTCAATGCTTTCATGTCTGGATTTTTACTGTCTAAAATACGCAGTGGATTTTTATCCAAACGTCTCAGCGAATCTTCATCAAATTTCGATTGATGCGCTTCGAAGAATTTCACTAATTCAAGTTGATATTTTTCACGCTGACTAAAACTACCGAGCGTATTTATTTCTAACGTAATTTGATCAGACAAACCCAACCGATCTAAAATGCGTTTTGACATTAAAATCATTTCAACATCAATCACGGGATTTGACATGCCAAATGCTTCAACACCCAATTGATGAAATTGACGTAAGCGTCCTTTTTGCGGACGTTCATGACGAAACATCGGACCCAGGTACCACAAACGTTGTATTTGATTGTATAGCAACCCGTGCTCAATCCCAGCACGCACACAACCTGCTGTCCCTTCCGGCCTCAATGACAAGCTGTCGCCATTACGATCATCGAACGTATACATTTCTTTTTCGACAACATCAGTCACATCGCCGATACTGCGCTTGAATAAAGTAGTCGGTTCGAGAACAGGAAAACGAATTTCGTGATAACCATATTGTGCAGCGACTTCACGACACACGGTTTCAATACGCTGCCAACAGGGTGTTTCCTGTGGCAGGATATCATTCATTCCACGAATTGCTTGAATTTTTTCTTTCGAAACCATTTTTATCTACTCAAATAAATGCGTCTGCATTTATTGTGTTTCACTGCCAGTAGCTGGCGTAACAACGTAAGTCGGATGCAAATCAGCAGTTGCATTATCTTCAGTAGCGACAGGCTTTTTCACTTTTTTCACGGTATGGACAACAGGCACTGGCGATGGTTCTGCCACCGTTGGCATTTTAACTTTGGGTGCTGTGTTTTCATCAGAATGAATAACCACTTCAGGTTGCGCAAATGCCAATGCGGTTGTTTTGGTTTTAACCTCAGCATTTTTCACCGCAGGATCTTTTGGATTCTGCAACCAAAACACAATGCCCACCACTAATAAAAGGCTAATGCCCACGGCAACCCAACGAGAATAACGTGTTGCTGATCTGTGATGTGTCACATTCAACACAGGCGCGCCTTCAATGCTCACGGGTGCGAAATCAGGAAGTGCTGGCATCAAACCAGATGCTTCTAATGCTTCCAAAATTTGCACTTCTGGCACACCCACCAAACGTGCATAAGTACACAAATAGCCACGGACAAAAGTTCTCACGCCGATATGAGAATATTCATCCTGCTCAATATCGTTCACTGATTGAACGGATAAACACGTACGTTTTGCAATATCTGCCTGGGAATACGAACGCGCTTCTCGCGCTGCGGATAATAATTGCCCCGGAGTCATTGAAAGTTTTGATTCATGCATTCTTTCAGACACAATTTGATTCCTTTTGTTTAGGCTCTGACACCAAAGCGCTTCGCTATTTACGCACAAATCTCACTGGGTTTAAAGAAAAACGCGATTTCTTGTTTCGCCGTTTCCAGAGAATCCGAACCATGTACAGCATTCGCATCAATCGATTGCGCGAAATCCGCGCGAATAGTGCCTGGTAATGCTTCTTTCGGATTGGTTGCACCCATAACATCACGGTTTTTCTTGATGGCATCTTCACCCTTCAACACTTGAACCAATACAGGTCCTTGTATCATAAAATTCACAAGGTCTTTAAAAAATGGACGTGACGCGTGTACTCCATAAAATTCTTCTGCTTGTTCACGTGTTAAATGGATCATTTTTGCAGCAGCGACTTTTAAACCGACTTGCTCGAAACGCGCAATGATTTTTCCGATAACATTGTTTGCAACTGCATCTGGTTTGATAATAGAAAGTGTTAACTCGATTGACATAATTTCCGGCCTCTAAAATATTCACAACTTGAAAATGCTGGTGATTATAGGTCCATTCCTCTCAAACTGGAATACTTTATCGCGGTATTTCAAAGAAAATCCGAAACTTCTGTTTGAATGGGACAAATAACGAGGTTATGATATGCGGCGGTTCAATGCCGGACTCATGTTTTTACTCAAGGTAAAGGAAAAATTTATGAAACGTATCTACCAACGTGCATTTCAGCCTGTCTTACTTTTTTTTGTAACGATGCTTTGCGCGACTCTTGGTTTCGCGGATCCCACTTCGCCAACAACACAAACAGCACCAACCGTGCAAACAGCGCCGGTGGCTCCTACCGCATCTCCACAACAATCTGCTGCCCAAAGCAAACCGACGCCGACAACACCTGTTACCTCAGCAGCAATGGCAACAAGCAAATCTTCCGCTGGCACACAAGAAGCGCCTGTCCCTACGCCAACACCCACTGCAACCGTCTCCACACCGACAGTAGACAAACAACCCACCATCATTCCAACCGCACCTGAATTAAATGCCGCAGGATATGTGTTGATGGATGCCAATACAGGCATGATTATTGCGCATAAAAATATGCATCAAGAAATGCAACCCGCCAGTCTTACCAAATTGATGACGTTATATTTAACGTTTCAAGCATTGAAAAATGGCCAAATCCATTTAACAGATTTAGTCCATGTGAGCAAAGAAGCATGGCAAACCGGTGGTTCGCGCATGTTCATCAAAGAAAACAGTCAAGTGACCGTAAAAGATTTAATTGATGGCATTATTGTTGCCTCAGGTAACGATGCTTGTGTCGCTCTCTCGCAATACGTGGGTGGAAATGAAGCCACTTTTGTTACCATGATGAATGCCACAGCATTGCAACTCGGCATGAAAAACACGCACTACGTTGACTCCACTGGTTTACCACAAGCTGAGCACCATTCAACACCTTACGACATGGCGCTGTTAACACATGGAATCATTAACAATTTCCCAGAATATTATCCGCTCTTTAAACAAGGTTGGATCACGTATAACGGCATCAAACAACCGAATCGTAATCGCTTATTATGGCGCGACCCCACAGTCGACGGATTAAAAACAGGCCATACTCAAGAAGCAGGTTATTGCTTAATTTCTTCAGCATTACGCAATGGGATGCGCTTAATTGCTGTTCTTATGGGGGCATCTACTGATGCAGAACGCGCCAGTGATTCTGTAGCATTATTGAACTGGGGTTTTCGTTTTTATCAAACCCATAAACTCTTTGAAGCCAATCAATCACTCGCTACACCGCGCGTTTGGCTGGGTACACACAGAACGGTGCCCATTGGTTTAAGTTCACCGCTGTATGTGACGATTCCAACAGGTACATATTCAAAATTAAAACCACAAGTGGATATTAATGCGGCATTACACGCGCCGATTAAAAAAGGACAAGTGGTCGGCACATTGAATATTCAACTGCAAAATAGTGTCATAACAAGTGTTCCGCTCGTTGCATTACAAGATGACAATAAAGGCGGCATATTTTCACGCATATGGGATCACTTGGTGATGATATTTTAAGAAACCGTGCGCCAGCAGCGAAAAAAGCGCGCATTATCTATGGAACCTGGGAACGTGCACAAAATAACTTTTACAACTGGCGCCCGAGAGGGTGGTTAGATTTAAACGTTCTGATTGAAGAAATGCGAAGGAATACTGCTTAAGTCTTTCGAGCATTTCTGAATGAAGAACGTTTAAAGATGACCGCCATATCGGGATGCCAGTTATAAAAGTTATTTTGTGCACGTTCCCTGTGTGTTAAGCACAGATAAATAAAGCCCACGGAGTCCCACCCATGAACAAACCCAACAGCCATCACACGGAAGAATCGATCATCCAATTTCCTTGCGATTTCACCCTTAAAATCATGGGGAAATCTACCGGTGACTTTGAAAAAATCACAGTCGAGATCGTTAAAAAATATTTTCCCACACTAGATACTGCACGCATTCAAAAAAAATTCAGCAAAGATAATACGTATTTATCGTTATCCATTACGGTTTATGCAGAATCCAAATCGCAGCTCGACGCTGCCTATCAAGAGTTATCACGCACAAAAGAAATTTTGATGGTGTTATAGCACGCATTACACACGCAACTCATCAAATCGTACGATTTTTTCAATATCAATTAAACGTTTGGTATCATCGATCACACGATCACTGCCCCTCTTTCTACTGAAACAACACCCCTATCGAATGCAAAACCTCATGTCGCTTCTTTTTCAGCCACAATCGGCTTATCCCCATAATAAAACATCTGAAAAACCACTATCGATTTTTTAAAAATATCCACTGATGGCATCAACAAACTCGGAATAGCCCAATGCAACGTTAATGCCGATATGAAATCCAAAACACTTAACACAATAGAAAATGCGATAAATAATTTACTCAACCCTTCAGTTGATTTTTGTCTATAAATTTTAATGATTTGTGGAAACATATACGAAAAATAACAGGCTGATTCAATATATCCTGTCATTGTGTAATACCATTTTCCATGATGAAAAACAGTAATATTTAAGATGGCATACGAGAGAACAATCACAACAAGACACGTCAACGCAATATAATTCCAATATTCTGTTTTAGATTTTAAATCGTAACGCGCGAATTGAACATGCTGAATCAACAAACAAATTAGGCCGACGATAGTCACCAAACGATACTGCCACTGCATGTGTCGACCAAAGCCATACATTAAATCGATGGTATAACCGAGAAGCAGCAAGCCATGCATCCAGAGACTTAACCCTTCCGTACTTTTACGCTGATAATTTTCCCGGATTTGTGGCAAAAACCAAATCACATAAACAACAGTGGAAATGGATAAAGTAATTTCACCCACAGTGTGCGCTGATAACATAAAAAGCCTTCCTACGTTAGGGCCTGCGCATAAATAACCTTTACAACTGGAATCTCAATATGACGATAAATTTAATACGTCATTTTGAGCCCCACTTGTAAAGGTTATTTATACGCAGGCCCTTAATATGAATTAAACAGGTTCAAAGGGTTAAGCTCACGCTCTCTCAGCGAAATAAACAAAATTTCGCACCCCTGGCAATCGAGGCGCGATCATAGCATAATTCAAAAAAAATTAACCAGTACGTCTCTATGCAAAATACAGAAAATGATCTCATCATCCGCGATCTCGGCATGATCGATTACCTAAAAACCTGGGAAAACATGCGTGATTTTACCGACTCACGCACTGAAAATACCGTTGATGAAATTTGGGTTTTGCAACATCCCCCTGTTTTTACGCAAGGATTAGCTGGGAAACCAGAACACATTTTAAATCCACATCATATTCCCGTCATTCAAACCGACCGCGGCGGACAAGTAACTTATCATGGTCCCGGACAATTAATCGTATATGTATTAATTGACTTGAAACGTAAACACCTACATGCACGCGAGCTTGTTCAAAAATTAGAAAAGAGTGTTATTGAATTACTGTCGGAATTGTCCATCAACGCGAGCACACAGTGCAATGCGCCGGGTGTTTACGTACATGATGAAAAAATTTGTTCGATTGGATTACGGATACGTAAAGGTTCCAGTTATCACGGCATCGCACTGAATGTGGATATGGATTTAACACCGTTTCATTACATCAATCCGTGTGGCTATCAAGGGATGAAAATGACGCAAATCAAAACACGCAATCCAACGGCTTCTTTTGACAGCATAAAAAAAGCAATTGTTCCCGCCATTATGAAAAATTTCGGGTATAATCGCCCCAATAGTGTAAGTGTGAGTTATCAGTGTGAGTAATAGTAATGTCACAAAAAAATACCTATGACCCGTTCCAGAAAACCCTCGGTAAAGATAAATTATCGAGAATTCCCGTTAAAATTGAAAATGATGCGCCACCACTGCGTAAACCCGATTGGATTCGCATTAAATTAACGAACAGCGATAAAGTGAATCGCATTAAAAGTATTTTACGCGAACATAAATTACACACCGTTTGTGAAGAAGCCTCTTGCCCGAATTTAAATGAATGTTTTGGACATGGCACAGCGACGTTTATGATCATGGGCGATAAATGCACGCGACGTTGTGCATTTTGCGATGTTGGACACGGACGGCCTGATCCACTCGATCTTGAAGAACCTATCAATCTTGCAAAAACAGTCAAATTATTAAATCTCAACTATATTGTCATTACCTCTGTTGATCGTGATGATTTACGCGATGGGGGCGCAGGTCATTTTAGTGCTTGTATACAAGCGATTCGCGAACAATGTCCTGACATTAAAATTGAAACACTCGTGCCCGATTATCGCGGTCGCATGGATCGTGCACTTGAAGCGACGAGCGTGCATTTACCCGATGTCTTTAATCACAACATTGAAACAACACAACGATTATACAAACAAGCGCGCCCAGGGTCTGATTATCAAGTGTCATTGACGTTATTAAAAACTTTTAAAGAGCGCTTTCCACACATTCCCACAAAATCAGGGATGATGTTAGGACTCGGTGAAACACCCGACGAAGTGCGTCAAGTATTGCGAGATTTGCGCGCACACGACGTGAATATGTTAACGCTGGGACAATACTTACAACCCACGCGATATCACTTACCTGTTGATCGTTATGTAACACCACAAGAATTTTTGGATCATGCCGATTATGCAAAAAGCTTAGGATTTGCAAATGTGGCGAGCGGCCCACTTGTGCGTTCATCCTATCATGCCGATTTACAAGCAGCGGGTGAAACAGTGAGTTAAATGACCGTACCACGCGCGCCTTTCGTGCCTTTTTGGTTTAGAAAAAAAGGCACGAAAGGCGCGCGTGGCACGGAAAACGTCAATCAAAAGGCGCAAAAGGCACGCCTGACACGGAAGAGATATGGAACATCAATACTTTCATCCCATTTTAATGTATTTACGTGAAAATCCACACACAGGACTTCTGTTTACGTTTTTCGTGGCATTTTTAGAATCGCTTCCATTGATTGGTACCATTATTCCTGGCACCGTCACAATGACCATCGTCGGCATTTTAATTGGCACCGGCGCATTACCGCCCATTCTTTCTTTTGTCATTGCATCGCTCGCTGCTTTTGCGGGTGACTCCATTGGGTTCATCATCGGATATCACTATAACGAAAGACTTCGCACAATGTGGCCTTTTCGAAGCCATCCGCAATGGCTTGCGATGGGCGAAGCCTTTTTTAAAAAACACGGTGGAAAAAGCATTCTGATCGGTCGTTTTATTGGGCCTGCACGTAGCACAGTACCTTTAATCGCCGGCCTATTACGATTAACGTGGCTGCGATTTATGATTGCCGCACTGCCCTCTGCTTTTTTATGGGCATTAATGTATCTGATTCCCGGTGTTTTATTGGGCGCTGTATCACGCGAGATTCCCAAAGGTGACACCACGCGATTTTTTCTATACGGCATCGGCATTATCGCAGCGATCTGGTTTGTGTTTTGGGTGATTCAACATTTTTTCATTCAATTAACACGCGCGATCAATTTTGGTACGGATCGCTTATGGAATTATTTATCACGCAAAACACTCGGTCGTATTTTAATTAAAGATATTACCAACCAACAAAAGCCCAGTGATCATCATCAACTCACTTTATTTTTCACAGCTGTTTTATCCGGCATTTTATTTCTCATTTTATTTTTTAATGTCAGACATCAAGGTGCGTTAACTGATTTTAATTATCCCGTTTTTCACGTATTACAAAGCATTCGAACGCTCATATGTAATAAAATATTTGTCGTAATCACAATCATGGGTATGCCGACAACGCTTGCATTCATCAGCATAGTCATGACAGCAGGGCTTCTTTTCGCAAAACAATGGCGATCAGCTGCCCATTTTTTGGCGGCTTTTTTATTGAGCGCGGGGGCGGTTTTTGTTTTTAAAACATTGTCACACGCACCAAGACCCCAAGGGTTTGAACATGTTGCTACTTCATTCTCATTTCCCAGCGGACACACGACACTCAGCCTCGTCATTTTTAGTTTTATTGCTTTTTTAATGACAACCCTAACACCGAAAAAATGGCGCTGGATACCTTTTACGCTGAGTACAACACTCATTGTACTGGTCGCCTTTTCTCGACTCTATTTGGGTGAACACTGGCTCGCAGATGTTATTGGCAGCCTTTTACTGGGTTTAGCTATTTTGCTTTTGGTAATCATTAGTTATCGCCGTATGCCGCGCGCAAAAAGCGCTTTTCACATGACACATTCGAGGGCGGTAAACCTATTGGTCATCAGTTTATGTATTCCCTGGTCAATTCAAATTACGCATAATTTCAGTACTTATCTGCACAACACCACGCCCGTTTGGCCTAAACAGAAAATAACAATTAATGCTTGGTGGAATGACCCCTTAAACATTACTCCGCTGTATCGCAATAATCGTTTCGGAAAACCATTTCAACCCTTTAATGTGCAATGGCAAGGCTCACTGCAAGCTATCACACAAACGCTGAAAAAAAACGGCTGGGAACCCATTTCAAACGATTCCAAATTAAAATTAAAATCCACATTACAACGATTTTCCAGTCGTGAAGCACAATATCACATGCCCCTACTTGATTGGCTTTACCGAAATAAACCACCTGAAATTTTCATGATCAAACACATTCCATTGCATGGACGTATTATTGAATTTCGTCTTTGGAAAAGCACTGTGCATTTTCAACCGGAAAATGACCCACTTTGGATTGGGGGAGTCGATACACGCATTGCACCGAAAGTATTGTTGTCGATTAAGGAACACACAAAAATTTCATTGCTGGGCGATGCAGGCCTGGATGAATTGTATAACAATGCCCATCAGTATCAACGAAAAATAATGACTGTTTCTGTCAATCCAGCACTACCAGAAATAAAAAAATTAAACTGGGATGGGAAAATTTTATTGATTAGAGAAACCAATCACTAATGATGTCGATTAAAAAAACCATTTCGGTTTGTATGGCGCTGATTTTTCTTGCTGCGTTTTCATTTTCTGTACTGCTACACGTTCAAATTAACGCAGATGTGTTGTATCCTTTTTCATTTGCAAAAGATTTGATAACGCATCTATCAATCCGTCATTGGTATTATCCAGGTCCTTTATTTATTTTTCCTGACGTCTTACTTTCAATAGCAATTGTGGCGTTTGTTAAAACACCTGTCCTATGGGCAGCACTCTTCAGTTTCATTCAAATACTCGCCTTGATTATATTAATTGCTGCCTTTAGCCAAGATAAAAAAACACTGCCTTTTAGCATTAAATTCACCGCAGGTATTTATTTAACTGCGCTTATTTATTTTGTGGGTCGTGTTTTATTCCACACACAATGGGCAATGATTGCCGATAAATCAGGCGTTGCTGTCCACCATATGTCAGGTGCCCTAGCGGCATTATTGCTTTTCTTTTTAACTGTCCCCACAACTTTTTCCAAAGCCTCCGCTAAAAAAATTATTTTTATTCTATGTTTTATGTTCTTAATGAGTTTTTCAGATCCTTACTTTGACTACTATTTTTTTATGCTAATACTGCCCTATTTATTCATTGATCGATTGAGATTATTTCAATTGAAACACTGGGTTAGAACGATGATCGGCATTGCGATCGCTGGTATATCGGGCATCCTGCTCAATGGCATGTTAAATCCAGGATTATGGATAGAGTTTCACACCTCACACACTGACTCCACCCTCCTGAACATTGTGCAAAACACTCAAAATTTTCGTTATACCATGGGATGGGCAGGCATTTTACTGGTTTTTGTTTTGCCACTCTTATTGCTTTTTTTAGCGATAAAACATAAAAAAACGCATTTGTTTTCTTTGTGCATCAGCATGGAATTCATCAGTATCGGTTGTCTTTTATTAGACATGTTTAAAGGTGATATGTCATTTTTACGATACATTGATATTTATTTTCCCATTATTATTTATGCAGCCTTTGAGCTCACATCCCTTCGTTTTTTTAAATTAACACAAACAATGTCTGTCGCAATCATTGCAATACTGATTGCATTTTTTTACGCGCACCACAACTTTAAACACACTCATGTTGCTATTTTTCCTCAGGAATTCCACGCCGTCTTAGCCTGCCCTGATTTACACAAAACCATGCCCAACACAGTTTTCGTAGCAACCTATTGGCCCGCAAAGGTCTTATTTGAAGCAACCAACAGAACGGCATCGATGATAGAAATAAATCCCGACATGACTGCATATCCTTGGATTTATAATCCCGCTTGGCAAAATATCAGTAAAAACCCCTCATCTCTTTTAATCAGCACTTACCAATTGGACCCAACCAAAATTGCTGCACTCTCTGCATTATCAAATGCAGAAACACTCTGTAACGGACAACTAATTCACGTGCCATTTGGTCCAAAACTATTTAAACTGGCACCTATTCTTAAAAAACATGAAGTGTAGGTAATCGTGGACTTCAGCATCATCATCCCCTGTTTTAACGAAGGCAAAAACGTCATTACGATTACAGAAAGAATAACAACAGCTCTCGCTCACACGACAGCCACCTATGAAATTTTATTTGTCGATGATAGCAAGGACGACACCACAAAGCTTCTAGAAAAATTATCATACACATTTCAGTATGTACGTTATGTGCATCGCACAAATGCACGCGGATTAGGTACAGCCGTTGTTGAAGGATTTAAGCGAGCGCTTGGAAAACAATTTATCGTCATGGATGCTGACTTACAACATCCTCCGGAAATTTTACCTGAACTCATGCAACTACTGTCAAAACATGACATCGTTATTCCCAGTCGTTTTATTCCCGGTGGATCCGATGGCGGATTAAATGCATTTCGAAAATTTGTGTCATGGACAGCACGAAAAATAGGACAATTCGGTATCAAACGTTTTCGTTCCATTTCAGATTGCACCAGTGGCTTTTTCGGGTTAAAACGCGATGTGATTCGCAATGTCACCCTCAATCCAGACAGCTGGAAAATCCTGATGGAAATTTTAGTGAAAGGACATTACAAAAGCGTCGCTGAAATCCCTTACCAATTTGTGGCGAGGGATTTGGGTAATTCAAAAATGAATACCAAAGAACAATTACATTATCTTCGGCATGTTTTAAAATTAATTTGCGCAAGCCCCGATGACAGACGTTTTTATTTATTTTGTTTTGTGGGTGTTTTAGGCCTTTTTGTCAATTTATCCTTATTCAGAATATTGGTATTTTCAGGTTTACATCCCCTCGCTGCTTCTATTTTTGCCTCATTAATTGCAATGATGCATAACTTTTTGTGGCATGACAATCTCACATGGAAAGAACGCAAGCACGCCGTATTACCGAACCGATTGTTACAATTACCAAAATTCATACTGATTTCATGCATCGGCATATTCATCACGGCCGGCATGGTAAAATGTTTTATGGATTTACATCTCAATATTTCTTTAGGACAATTAATCGGCATTACGGTTGCAACAGGTTGGAATTATTTTGCTAATAAGACATGGACATGGCAATGTAAACAAATTTAGTATCAGGGCCCCTCACTCAAATTTAAAACGCGTCATCCTCTCTTAAGAAATAACCACCCCCCATCATTTCATCAACCGCTTTATTCCGTGGACATTCACTTTGCATTGCAGGTGCTTTTTCCCAAAATGAATTGAGATACCCACTCCTATGACGTACCATCAATCATTTTTTCAAACTGTTCATAATCCAAAAAATCATACAATGTTTTTCGATCTTGCATTTGATCAATCACTGCTTTTTGAGTGCCATTGTGCCGAATCGTTTGAAAAACAGTTAATGCTGCCTGATTCATCGCACGGAATGCAGAGAGTGGATATAAAACCATTTTAACACCTGCTGATTTTAATTCTTCTGTGGTAAATAAGGGGGTTTTTCCAAACTCTGTAATATTCGCTAACACGGGTGCACTGATTGCTGACGTTAACTTTTGATAATCATCGAGTGAATAAAATGCTTCTGCAAAAATCGCATCCGCGCCCGCTGTTAAATACGCATTCGCGCGCGCGATAACACCTGCGATACCTTCCGATGCCATCGCATCGGTACGTGCAATTAAATAAAAATCAGGGTTTGTTTTCCCAGCAACAGCTGCATGAATACGCGCCACCATTTCTGATGTTTCAACAATTTTTTTTCCATCACGATGTCCACAGCGTTTTACAAATTGTTGATCTTCTATATGCGCAGCAGAAGCACCTGCCTTAATGAGCTGTGAAATAGCACGTGAGATATTTAATTCACTGCCCCAACCCGTGTCCATATCCACCAAAAGTGGCAATGATGTAACGCTTGTAATGCGACGCACATCTTCCAAGACATTATCCAAACTCGTCATCGCTAAATCGGGTAATCCGTAGGATGCATTGGCACAGCCGGCACCGGATAAATAGAGTGCATTAAACCCTGTTTTCTCAGCCATTTTTGCGCAATAGGCATTAATGGTGCCGATGATTTGGAGAGGTGACTCAGTGTTCAATGCTTCTTTAAAAGTGTTGTGTTTCATAGCATTCAAATCCTTTTATATTATTAGGTATCCGCTATCGGGTATCAGTGTGAGTAAATGAAAATGTATTTCTGATACTCACACTGATTACTCACACTGATAACTTATCCAACAACCGCTCATGTATCCCATCAAACCCTTTATTACTCATGATCAATACATGATCGTGTTTCAGTGCTGCTTTAGAAACTACATCAATAATATCCGCAACAGAATCATGCACAAAAGCCTTATTTCCCAGTGGTTTTAACACCGCGGCTACATCCCAACTTTTATCTTCGGGACGCAAGACATGCACCTGATCTGCCGCTTGAAATGAGAAACTGAGCGCATCACCATGCGCACCCATCCGCATCGAATTAGAACCCAATTGGGCAATGGCAATAATACGTTGTTCACCCACTTTTTTTCGTAATCCATCAATCGTTGTTGCGATCGCTGTAGGGTGATGCGCAAAGTCATCATATACCGTGACTTCATTGACGCAACCACGAATTTCTAAGCGTCGTTTTACATTGGAGAAGGTGGCGAAAGCTTTTTCAATATCGTGCATCGCAACACCAATCGAATCAGCAGCCGCAATGGCAGCAAGCGCATTTTGAACATTGTGATTGCCAACGAGATGCCATTTAATCAAAGCGCGTTTTTCGCCTTTAAAATAGCACTCCCATGCACCGCCATCGGGTGTCAGTAATTTGGCATACCAACCGCTTTCATCGCCTGTTGCCATTTGTGTTGACCAGCATCCACGCGATAAAACATCCTGAATGTTTGTATCACTGTTGGGAAAAATAACAGAACCGTTACTGGGAACGCAGCGTAATAAATATTGAAATTGTTTTTTAATCGCCTCAATGTCGGGAAAAATATCCGCGTGATCATATTCAATATTATTCATGATTAATGTGCGTGGGCGATAATGCAAAAACTTCGAACGTTTATCAAAGAATGCAGTGTCATATTCATCCGCTTCAATGACAAAATATTTTCCAGCACCGAGGCGGCTGGTTTCTTTAAAATCTTTTGGAACACCACCAATCAAATAACCCGGCGTCAAACCTGCTGTTTCTAAAATCCAAGTGAGCAATGCCGTTGTAGTTGTTTTTCCATGCGTGCCGGAAACAGCCAATACATGTTGATGACGCAATACATTTTCACACATCCATTGTGAACCCGAAATGTAATCCATTCCCTGATTTAAGACATAATCGACACACGGGTTGTGTCTTGCAATACCATTACCAATAATAACCAAATCTGTTTTGGGATCGATATTTTTCGGCTCATATCCTAAACGCACAGGGATGCCCGATGCTGCTAATGCATCAGACATCGGTGGATAAATATTTAAATCGGAACCTGTTACGTGATGCCCTAATTCGCGCGCAATTAATGCAACACCACCCATAAACGTGCCACAGATACCTAAGATATGGATACGCATGATTTTCCTCATTCAACTCAAATTCGAATAAAAGCAAGCGTACCTGAATTAGAGGGGAATATCACTAGAGGACATAACCTCGCGACTTGATTGGCGAAAGCAACAGGAAATGCTACGATCTCACACATTTCACAATCAACGAAGGATATGATCCCATGGCAGGTAAAAACATTCTATACGCGCAATCTGGCGGGCCTACAGCCGTTATTAACAGCAGTGCTTGTGGCGTCATTGAAACAGCTCGAAAACATATGCCCACTGCAACCGTTTTTGCCGCAAAAAACGGCATTATTGGCGTGTTAAAAGAAGAGTTAATTGATACGTCATTAGAATCGGATGAAACGATTGCCGGTTTACGACACACACCCGCCAGCGCATTTGGTTCTTGTCGTTATAAATTAAAAAAAATCGAGCAAAGTGATACGGAATATAAACGCTTAATTGAAGTATTTAAAGCACACGATATTGGTTACTTTTTTTATAACGGCGGCGGTGATTCACAAGACACCGCGCACAAAGTATCACAATTATCTGAAAAAATGGGCTATCCGATCACCTGTATTGGCATTCCTAAAACCATTGATAATGATTTACCGATCACCGATAGCTGCCCTGGGTTCGGTTCTGTTGCAAAATATGTGGCTATTTCTACGCTGGAAGCAGCACTTGATGTGAAAGGGATGGCTACGTCTTCAACCAAGGTATTTATTTTAGAAGTGATGGGACGACACGCAGGATGGATTGCAGCAGCCGCTGGATTAATTCATAACAAAGC
>Ga0155584_1084_pt1 | contig 28685 bp, 25 predicted proteins | sample RifCSPhighO2_12_FD_107241 | JGI IMG/M metagenome (GOLD analysis project Ga0155584, IMG submission 107241) | Gammaproteobacteria bacterium RIFCSPHIGHO2_12_FULL_40_19
GAAGTCAGGGAAAAGTTCTTTAAAGAAATTGTATTAGATGTTGGATTATCACACGCTATTTTAGGCCTGGATTTGCAGGATATTATGAATGCGAATGATATTATATTAATTAATTCAGGTGGCATCGCAGAGCAAGTTGTTGGGCAATTGCTGAGAACCATTTCCCCTTTTTACATTGAACCTGCGTTATATTATTGGGCGCGCGAAGAAAAAAATGCGAATGCTGAAATTGATTATATTATTCAGCGCAGCAGCAACATTATTCCAGTCGAAGTAAAATCAGGCACAACGGGTAGCATGAAATCATTGCATGTTTTTATGGGATTGAAAAAATATTTAGAAGCATTGCGCATTAATTCTGCTGTGCCAAGTAAAACAGCAGTGAGTGTGAAAAATAATAATGGCGAGAATGTTAAATACACTTTGCTGTCTATCCCATTCTATTTGATTGAGCAGATTCCGAGATTATTGGCATGTTGATTTCGTTAAGAGAATGATGAACGCTGAAACGACCCAATCAGGGCTGTCCCATTTAAATTCATTGCTAATGACGTTCGGAGTACAATCAAAATTATAATGGGACACCCGTGACGACCCAATCACATCAATTTTTTTCCCCCAAGATACCTGTTACAATGCGCCTACCCATCACAAAATAAAAAGTCTCCATGCAGATCAAAAATTACAAAAATCATCTCCTGATCGCGATGCCTGCGCTGCAAGGCGAATTTTTTGCAAAGTCCGTTGTGTACATTTATGAACACTCCGATGACACTGGTGCACTGGGTTTTACCATCAACAAACCCCTCTCAGCGACGCTGGGTAATGTGCTGGATCATTTGAATATCACGGTTGCCGACAAATGTGTGATTGAACTCCCTGTTTTTTCGGGCGGACCTGTGGGTCCTGATCAAGGATTTGTGATTCACGACCGGATGAGTTTGGCTGAAAGCGAAGAAGATACCGAAGTCACCATTTCAACTTCCCGTGAAATTTTACAAGCCATTGCAGATGGCAAAGGTCCGGATCACTTTATGGTGACGCTGGGTTATGCTGCATGGGAACCGGGACAATTAGAAACTGAAATTCAGCAGAATGATTGGTTGGTGACACCTTTTCAAAAAACCATTTTATTTGAAACGCCGATTGCTGGTAGGTGGGTTGCGAGCGCTGGTTTGTTGGGGGTTGATTTGAGTAAATTGTCGAGTCAGGTTGGGCATGCTTAACAAGGGTGTGAGTGTGAGTGTGAGTGTGAGTGTGAGTGTGAGTGTGAGTGTGAGTATCAGAGGTGCTGTTTAATAAATCAAAATAGCAAATTTCATTCACGCACACTGATACCCGATATCTAATACATTTTAAAAAGGAGATCACTGCGTTGCATCAAACCGTCCTCGGATTCGACTTCGGCCTTAGGCGCATCGGCGTTGCAGTAGGTCAAGCAATCACGCAATCTGCGAGACCGCTCACGATTTTAAATGCAAAACAGGGCGTCCCCCATTGGCTTGAGATCAAAAAATTAATTCTCGAGTGGGGTGCGGATGCATTGATTGTAGGATTGCCATTAAATATGGACGGTACGGAACAACCGATGACAGTGCGTGCCCGTGCGTTCGGACAACAATTACAAACGCACTTTCAGCGCCCCGTTTTTTTTGTCGATGAGCGATTAACGACTATCGCTGCAAAAGATGAAATGCATACGCATTTGAAAGGTGCTGCACGATTTGATCGTGTAGACAGCGTGAGTGCGAAGTTGATTGTAGAATCGTGGTTTGGAACGTTGTAGTACGGCACCTGATTTAGAGTGCCGTGTGTTAAATGCGAAAGAAGCGCGCGCGTTAGCAAGCGCGCCACATGATTTTGAATATCGTTTGTTAAGCAGTGAATAAATGTAAAAAATATAATTATTAAAATCAAAATTATTAAAATCAATAGGTACCTTTATGTTAAAAATGAAAACAACAACGCCTCCGCCCGTATTGCATAATTTATTAAGTATGCAAGCACTTGATGCAAAAAAAATAACTTACTTGTTAGATCGCGCAGATTATTTTTTAAAAACAGCTGTTGCAAAACAAGAGGTATTAACGACTTTGCGCGGCAAAGTCATTGTGAATTTATTTTTCGAACCCAGTACGCGAACGCGCAATTCATTTGAAATTGCGGAGCATCGTTTGGGTGCGATTGTGTTGTCGCCTGATATGAAACAATCGTCAACAACGAAAGGCGAAATATTAATCGACACGATTTGCAATTTAGAAGCGATGGGCGCATCGTTGTTAGTTATTCGTCATCCGGATAATAATTTAACGCATTTTTTAGCGTCGGAATTAAAAACAAAAATTGCAGTTGTGAATGCGGGAGATGGCAGTAATGAACATCCCACACAAACGTTGTTGGATTTAATGACCATCAGACAACACTATCCTGATTTCTCACGGTTAACCGTCGCAATTTTGGGGGATGTTTCTCACTCACGCGTGGCACATTCATTGATTATTGGATTACGATTAATGGGCGTTGAACGTATTCGTATTATTGCGCCTGATTATTTCACGCCAGAGGATGCTGATTTAGCGCATTTAGATGTATTTCATTCGATGGATGATGGTTTAAATAATGTCGATATCGTTTATGCACTGCGTATTCAAAAAGAACGGATGCAACCAGAACAACGTCCGAAAGATGATCAATTTTTTAAAAATTTTGGTTTAACAGAAGCCCGTTTGGCATTAGCAAAACAAAATGCCATTGTGATGCATCCTGGCCCCATGAATCGGGGCGTTGAAATTGAATCTTCTGTTGCGGATGGATCGCAATCTGTTATTCTGCAGCAGACACAAAATTCGGTGGCCGTCCGCATGGCGGTGCTTGAAACACTATTAAACAAGCCATAATTATACACAGAAACGCGGACAGCAGTTTGCGCGTTTTTGTATTTTTTAATTTCAAGGATGATTATGACAACGGAAACAACTGAAGTGTTAACACTCTGGGATAAATGTTTGAATTATTTGCGCGATGAATTACCGGCGCAAAAATTTAATACTTGGTTGCGCCCCTTACACGCTGAAATTACCAAAAGCACAGTAACGCTACTTGCGCCGAACCAATTTGTATTGGATTGGGTGAGTGAACATTTCCTGGTTAAAATCATAGAAACGTTAACTGAATTATGTGAAGGCGCGCCTCCCGCAGTGAAGTTGCGTATTGGTACAAAAACACAGGAAGATGAGAGTGGCGGTAGTGGTGGCGGACAAAATGCGTTGCCGCCCCAGCATTTTTCACAATCGACGCCGCAACAAAAGTCATATACACCCCATCAAAGTAATTTAAATCCTACATTTCGATTTGATAATTTTGTGGAAGGTAAATCCAATCAACTCGCGCGCGCTGCTGCAATGCAAGTCGCTGAAAATCCCGGACAAGCATACAACCCGTTATTTTTATATGGTGGCGTTGGATTGGGTAAAACCCATTTATCACAAGCGATGGGTAATTATATTTTAGAAAAAAATCCCAACGCAAAAGTATTATATTTACATTCCGAACGTTTCGTTGCCGACATGATTAAAGCATTGCAACACAATGCGATGAATGAATTTAAAAAGTTTTATCGTTCCGTGAATTGTTTGTTGATCGACGACATTCAGTTTTTCGCAAAAAAAGAACGCTCACAAGAAGAATTTTTTCATACGTTTAATGCGTTACTGGAAAGCAATCAACAAATTGTTTTAACGTGCGATCGATATCCCAAGGAAATTTCTGGATTGGAAGAACGTTTGCAATCGCGTTTTGGGTGGGGATTAACGATTGCCGTCGAGCCGCCTGAGTTAGAAACACGCGTTGCGATTTTAATGGCGAAAGCAGAACAATCTAAAATTAATTTATCCAGTGATGTCGCATTTTTTATTGCAAAACACATTCAATCGAATGTCCGTGAATTAGAAGGCGCATTAAAACGCGTGATTGCGAATGCCCATTTTACCCGTCGCGATATTACCGTTGATTTTGTGCGTGAAGCATTAAAAGATTTGTTAACGCTGCAAGCAAAATTAGTGACGATTGAAAATATTCAACGCACCGTGTCTGAATATTATAAAATTAAAGTCGCTGATCTTTTGTCAAAGCGACGTAATCGTTCGGTAACGCGTCCGCGTCAAATGGCGATGGCATTAGCGAAAGAATTAACAACGCACAGTTTGCCAGAAATTGGCGATGCATTTGGTGGCCGTGATCACACAACCGTTTTACATGCGTGTCGTAAGGTGAAAGAATTGTTGGATGCGCATTTGGATTTACAGGAAGATCGGAAGAATCTTATTAGAATACTCTCCGCCTGAGGGGTTTGGGTGGTGTGAGTGGGAGTGGGAGTGTGAGCATCGGAAGTGTAGAAAATTTAGAAGTTTTTAAAAAATCTCATAAGTTGACTGTGGATTTATATAAAATTACGACGCAATTTCCTTCAGAGGAAAAGTTTGGTTTGACATCGCAAATTAGACGATCAAGTTCTTCTATTTGTGCGAATTTAATTGAAGGAAGTCATAGAAATAACACAAAAGAATATCGACAATTTGCAGGTATTAGCAGAGGTTCTGCTGGTGAATTGAAATATCACTTGCTGCTAGCAAAGGATCTAAACTATATTTCCGAAGATAGCTATAAAAATTGCCTTGGTACAGTAAATGAAGTGAGCAGAATGCTTCATGGTTTAGTACAATCTTTGGGTGATCCACACCCACACCCACACCCACACCCACACTCACACTCACGCCAAAGCAGGAGCATAACACCATGAAGCTAATCCTCCAACGCGAAGAACTACTAAGACCATTGCAACTCGTCATCGGCGCCGTTGATCACAAACAAGCAATGCCGATTTTATCGAATGTATTATTAAATGTGGCTGATAAACGACTATCTGTCACAGGCACTGATTTAGAAATTGAATTAATTGGTCAATCTGCGTTAACGCATACCGAAACATTTAATGCACGTTTGACGTTACCTGCACGTAAATTAATGGATATTTGTAAGGCATTGCCTGAATTTTCTGCGATCGAATTGTATCAAGAAAAAGATCGCGTGACTTTGAAATCACGTCGCAGTCGTTTTACGGTGTCGGCGATGTCCGCCGATGATTTCCCCAGTGTTGAATCCTCTGAATCGAATGTTACGTTTTCAATTTCACAACACGAATTATCAACCTTGTTGCATCGCACGGCATTTGCCATGGCGCAACAAGATGTGCGTTATTATTTAAATGGCATGCTGTTAGAAATTTCCGACAACACATTACGCTTCGTCGGAACAGATGGCCATCGTTTAGCAATGAATCAAGCACAAATTGCTACCAATCAATCGCATCGATTACAAGTGATTATTCCGTATAAAGCCATTATGGAATTGATGCGCTTGTTAAAAGATCCAGAAAAAATGTTGACGGTGCATGTGGGCCATCATCATATTCGCGTATTTTCCGATGATTTTGTATTCACGTCGAAATTAGTGGAAGGTCGTTTTCCTGATTATCAACGTGTCATTCCCAAGATGGGCGACAAAATGGTGATGATTGATCGCGATGCCTTAAAACAAGCATTATTGCGTACAGCCATTTTGTGTCATGACAAAGTGCGTGGGGTGCGATTTGAATTAAATCCCGGCAATTTAAAGTTGCTCGTCAATAATCCGGAGCACGAAGCCGCTGAAGAAGAAATTGATGTGAATTATAGCGGCGCAAGTCTGGATGTTGGATTTAATATCACGTATTTGTTGGATGTATTGAACGTTCTCAGGCCAGGCGTTGTGCGTTTAACGTTAATTGATACGAATAGCAGTATGCGTATCGATGAACCTGGCAACGAAGAGCAAAGTACATTTGTTGTGATGCCAATGAGATTGTAAAATAAACTTCGTTTGCTTTTGAGAGCGATGGCGCCACATCCGTAAATGTACATTATTTTACCAACTATAGCAAGTTAAACGTGGCGCCTATCGCCATCGGGGTTTTTGGGAGGAGGTAGGAATCGTGGTATCGGATGCACAGGATAATTTGTATTTTGAGGAAAAATAGATACAATGTCGCAGTCATTGTTAGTCAATTATCAGAGGTCGAAATTATGCCGCGTAACTGTTATCAAAGAAAAAAGGTGGAGCGGGGTCATGTAGTTGAGGGGCGATTGGCTGAAGAAGCTGCACGGGTGAACCAGGTGCTAGCTTCCATCGCAGAAAAAAGAGAAGCTGAAGCGCGTATAGAAGCAGCGCAGGCAGCACAGCGCGCAGAAGCAAGGCGTCTAGCAGATGAACGTGCAGCAGCGCTAACTGCACGCACTGCACCTGATTGGAGAGCGGTTCCCAGATCAAAGGTTACCCCGCTTTTTCCGTCGTTGCCAGTGCGGGTCGGAAAATCATCGCATACGTTAATGCCTGCGCCCCGTAAATCGCATGTCGAGCCAAAAACAGAAAATAGAACAACTGCGAATAGGTTCTCCGTATTGGCCAAATAGCCAATTGTAAAGCTATTCTTGGGTAAAGTTGCGGTGCGTTCTTGGGGACAGGTACGAAATAAGTCCTACAACTGGCATCCCAATATGACAGTCATCTTTAAACGTTTCAATCGAAACATTTAAATCTACCTGTCCTCTTGGGCGCCACTTGTAGGACTTATTTCGTACCTGTCCCTAGGAGTCCTGCTTCTATGTTTGATGGACTAGGGATATTACGAGACATTATTTTCTCCAAAATTAATATTTATATCAGATTTTGATTTATCCAATCGCTTTGGATAAATCATTTTTTAAATCATCGAGCGATTCTATTCCGACTGACAGGCGAATAAAACCATCTGAAATACCGAGTTTTTTGCGTGTTTCTGCGGGAATAGAGGCATGTGTCATTACACCGGGATGTTCAATTAAACTTTCAACGCCACCCAAACTTTCGGCTAACGCAAATATTTCACAGCGCGATAACATTTTTTTGGTTTCTGCTAAATCGGTTTTTAATTCAACGGAAATCATTCCGCCAAATCCACGCATTTGTTTTTTTGCTAAAGCGTGCTGGGGGTGTGACGTTAAACCAGGATAATAAACTTTATTGACTTTCGGATGATGGGTTAACCACTCTGCAATGTGCATTGCACTATTACAATGTCTTTCCATGCGAACAGACAATGTTTTTAATCCGCGTAAAACAAGGAAACTATCGAATGGCCCTAAAATACTGCCAACGGCATTTTGTAAATAAGCAATTTTTTCTGCCAATGATTTTTCATTCGCAATCACCGCGCCGCCAATCATATCGGAGTGACCATTTAAATATTTTGTCAGTGAATGCACAACGACATCAAAACCCAGATCAATGGGTTTTTGTAAAATCGGTGTTGCAAAGGTGTTGTCACATACGGAAATTAATTTATTTTTTTTCGCGATATCTGCCATTATCGTTAAATCAATTAATGTCAGCATGGGATTGCTGGGCGTTTCAACCCACAACATTTTTGTATTTTTTTGAACAGCATTTTTAATATTGTCTGGATTTGTGCAATCCACAAACGAAAACGTTAATCCTGCAGAACGCTTGCGCACATGTTCAAATAAGCGATAAGTGCCACCATATAAATCATCGGATGCGATAACGTGATCGCCCGGTTCTAATAATTCCATTACGGTGCTAATTGCTGCTAATCCAGATGCAAATGCAAATCCGCGAACACCACCTTCTAACGTCGCGAGACAACTCTCTAACGCTTCACGCGTCGGATTTTGGGTGCGTGAATATTCGTAACCTTTGTGAACACCGGGACTTTCTTGCACATAGGTGGAAGTTGCAAAAATCGGTGTCATGATAGCGCCTGTTGTTGGATCAGGTTTTTGACCGGCGTGGATGACTTGGGTGTCGATGTGGTGGGGATTGTTTTTTTTCATGAGTTTTCTCGCGGTTTTAATGTTTGTTGTTTAGTGTGGGTGGGAGTGTGAGTGGGAGTGTGAGTGGGAGTGGGAGTGTGAGTTCCGAGGTATAGTTTAGTTATTTATTTTTTACGAACTCCATCAAACCGTCAGGTAAAAATATATAACTAAACTATACCTCGGAACTCACACTCCCACTCACACTCCCACTCCCACTCACACTCCCACTTCTTACATCATCCCATTCTCAACCATCCATTTATCATCCACAAACTTCGTCAAATAATTACGAATGGAATCCGGTAAAATCACAACGCAATTCTGTCCCGCTTTTAAATCAACAGCAGCTTGTAACGCAGCCCACACAGCACCGCCGGATGAACCACCGCACAATAATCCTTCTTCTTTAATTAATCGGCGCGCAACGTGAAAAGAATCTTTGTCGGTGATTTTAATATATTTATCAACGAGCGAATTATCGAGTACATCAGGAATAAAGTCGTAACCAATCCCTTCGACCAAATACGATTTTATTTCAGTACCGCCGCCTAAAATGGAGCCATAAGGATCAACACCAATAATTTTTACGTTGGGGTTTAATTCCTTTAATTTTTTTGCAACGCCTGTGATGGTGCCGCCTGTGCCTGCAGCAATAACAGCCATATCGACTTTGCCGTTGAGGTCATCCCAAATCTCTTGCCCCGTCGTTTGATAATGAATGGCTGGATTTTCTGGATTGGCGTATTGATCCAAAATATGTGAGTTTGGAATTTCTGTATTTAATTTTTTCGCGAGTGAAATATGACTTTCAGGCGCGTCCCACGCCACATCAGTCGGTGTGCGATAAATTTTTGCGCCCAGTGCTTCTAATACGACTTGTTTTTCATGGCTCATTTTTTCAGGCATGGTAATAATGACTGTGTAACCTTTCACAGCACCTGCCAATGCGATCCCGATGCCAGTGTTGCCAGAAGTGGGTTCAATTAACGTATCGCCCGGTTTGATACGTCCAGATTTTTCAGCGGATTCGACCATTGCGTACCCAATGCGATCTTTCACGGATCCGCCGGGGTTTAGAAATTCACATTTCGCATATAAATTACAGGCTAATTCAGCGCCGACGCGATTTAATTTAACGGTGGGTGTTTTTCCAATGGCTTGAAGAATATTGTTCAGTAGCATGAGGTCTCCGGATGAAAAATCGAGTGTTAGCGAATCCTAGCGAAAACCACTTATAATCACAAGTGGTTATGTTTCCGTGTTGTTAGCAGGCATTAGCAGCGCATCAATTTTTTTGTGAGGCTGTTAGCAGCGATAGAAGCGCGCGCGTTAGCAAGCGCGCCAGTTTTTTTACAAAACACGGTATTTCAATCTGAAAAAATTCGCTTATAGTGATGCATAAAATACAGAGGTAATTATGATCAATCCAAAAAATATGAATGAAATCATTCAAAATGTACTGGATGCAATGCCGGCCGGTTTGAAAAATATGCCGAGTGAAATGCAATACAATTTTCGCGCCGCATTACAAGGTGTTTTTGAACGTTTAGACTTGGTGACGCGTGAAGAATTTGATGCGCAGCGGGGTGTGCTGTTACGTACACGTGAAAAGTTAGAAGCGCTGGAAAAGAAGGTCGCTCTGCTAGAAAAACCGCAGTGACGAAGTTGCTAAATGCGAAAGAAGCGCGCGCGTGAGCAAGCGCGCCCGGAAAAAACATCATGTCTCTCGCTATTATCAATAGTCGCGCCAATTTAGGCATGTCCGCGCCACTCGTTACGATCGAAGTGCATTTATCCGTTGGATTGCCGGGTTTATGTATTGTCGGATTACCCGAAAAAGCAGTTAAAGAAAGCAAAGATCGTGTGCGCAGTGCAATTATTAATAATGGATTTAAATTTCCAGTCAGTCGTGCTGTGATTAATCTAGCGCCTGCTGATTTACCGAAAGAAGGAGGACGATTTGATTTGCCGATCGCGCTCGGTATTTTAGCCGCATCTGGTCAGATTCCAAAAACCTGTTTGCAGGATTATGAATTTGTGGGAGAACTCGCACTCACGGGTGCATTAAAGTCAGTAAAAGGCATTTTGCCAATGGCGCTTATGACCAATGAGGCAAAACGTATGTTGATAGTGCCGACTGTCAATGCAGAAGAAGCGGCATTGGTATTGGGTTTAACTATTTTTGCAACGGATCATTTGCAGGCGGTGTGTGCGCATTTAACAAAAACGCAATTGTTAGAAAAATTTGTGTCGCAACCCCACAACGCAATGCCACTCCAGCGATACGACGATTTAGCAGATGTCCGCGGACAAACGCATGCAAAGCGCGCACTAGAAATTGCAGCGGCGGGTGGGCATAGTGTGTTGTTCACGGGTCCTCCAGGCACGGGAAAAACAATGATATCAAGCCGATTGCCGGGTATTTTACCTGAAATGACGGATACCGAAGCGCAATCAACAGCTGTTGTTTATTCCGTCAGTGCGCAAGGTTTTGATGCAACACATTGGCGAAAACGCCCTTTTCGTGCGCCGCATCATACTGCATCGAGTGTCGCGCTCGTTGGCGGTGGAAGCCCGCCAAAACCAGGCGAAATTTCTCTCGCACATCATGGCGTTTTATTTTTAGATGAGTTGCCTGAATTTGATCGCCATGTATTGGAAGCGTTGCGCGAACCATTAGAAGCAGGTTTTGTGACGATTTCACGCGCAGGTCGGCAAGCACAATTCCCCTCACGATTTCAATTTGTCGCTGCGATGAATCCGTGTCCTTGCGGCTACTATGGCGATCCGAGTGGTCGTTGTAAATGTAGCAGTGAACACATTTCGCGATATCAAAATCGACTGTCGGGACCCTTGTTAGATCGCATTGATATGCATGTATGCGTATCGCAATTATCGCCCGCATTGTTATTAAATCAAAAAAAAGAAAAAGCAGAGTCGAGTGCAACAGTTCGTTCGCGTGTATTATTAGCGCGCGAAAAACAAATGTTGCGCTCAAAGTGCACGAATGCACAATTGGTTGGTGAAGCGGTGATTCAGCATTGTTCCATTGCAGAAAAAGATTTCGCATTTTTAGAAAATGCCTTATTGAAATTGGGATTGTCTGCGCGCGCCTATTATCGCATCTTAAAATTATCGCGCACGATTGCTGATTTAGATCATAGTGATTACATTACGCAAAATCATTTGCAGGAGGCGTTGGGTTATCGGTTGGTGAAGTCTGTGTGAATGTACGATCACATAATGTGAACCGCTGTTTTTTATTAGCACGTGAATACCTTTTTCTTCTTCTCTTGCTGCTGTCCATTTCGTCCTTTGTTTTCCCTATTATCGAGAGTATTATTGCCTTAAGCGCCCGTAGCTCAGTTGGATAGAGTGTTGGTTTCCGAAACCAAAGGTCACAGGTTCGACTCCTGTCGGGCGCACAGTTACATAATGGTTACACTCTGTTACTCATTATCTTTGGTATTTCCATAATCCTTTCTTTACACTGACCGAGTCAATAAAAAATATTTTGTTTTGGAGAGTGCAATGAAAAATTACGAACCTGAACATGTAAAAGTGATTGTGATCGGTGAAACCAACACCGTTAAAACAATATTTTCTGTGGAACCTTTTTTTCAAACGAGTAAACCCAGTATTGGTGTTGATCTTGAGACTGCAAGTGTTAAAGCAGTTGAAAGTAGTCAGTCTGTTGCCGAGTTGAAAATTTGGAATATAGCGCGCCAGGAAGTAAGCAGTCCCATGATAAGCACTTACGCTAGACATGCACAAGCATTAGTATACATTGATTATCAAAGTGAAAATGTACAAGTTTCCCATATGCGCGTAATGCGGCTGCGTGCTAGAACAAATGAAGAGCTGCCGATTATTAGGGTGAGTCAACCTGACAAAAAAAATCAAGTTGAGATTACCTGTTATCTGCCTAAAAATGCAAATCAAGCACCACTTGTTACCACTTGTCCACAAAGTGAAGTTCAAAAACGCGTGAAAGACCTGACTTATGCAGCGGCTGTCGCTTATCAGAGCTATCAGCGTGAACAAAGATTTGTGGAACAAAGACAAGCGCAAATTGCAACACACACTAAAAGTGAAAAAGAAGCAGTTCAACACAAGCTGGTTGAAGAAAAAAAAGGAATTTTTGCACGGTTTGTGGATGTATTGAAAGCAGGGTTTCATGCCATTTTCTCGCGTAATTGTACTGCTCAAGTACATGCTGAAAAGAAAGCAGAGAAAACAACTGAAGAGGTAATTCCAGGCGTTGCGTTAGATGCAAACCGTAATCCGATGTCGTCTGTAACAGGGCCCGTGGATGGTGTTGTTATCGGTGGAAATTCATCAGGTTTATTTGGTGGCAAACAAAAAGGGGTTGGATATCCCGTTGTTTCTGATGTGTCTGCACCTAGGGTGCATTGAGCAAAATAGAGCGGTGTGAATAGAAGCGCGAGTGCAGCGACCGCGCAATCTGAGTGGAATGTTGTTTGGTGGCAAATATTGTGGATGATCTCGTAGCGTTCCAATCAGAATGCGCAGGCGCTATCGCTTGTGCTTCTCTTCGCTTCTAAAAAGAGGCATTCCTAGATTCAATTAAAATTTTGTCGTATGCAAAGAGATATCATCTAAAAAATATCACCCCAACTAATATCACACTCAAAACCCCTGCAAAATAAGCCCAAATTCTACCGGATGATTTTTTATGACGAGCGGCGTTATCTTGTAAATAATGTTGTTGCTGAATCGATTGCAGTACGTCAAATGCCATCACAGGCAATTTCAATAATTTTTCTGCGTTTGCGTGCCAATCATCCAATACAATTTTTGATAGCGATCGTAATCCACGTTGTTTGCGCATCCAACGCGTCATAAACGGTTTTGCCGTTTCCCATAAATCTAAAGTGGGATATAACTTCCTACCTAAGCTTTCAATATAAAATAAAGTTTTTTGCAGTAAAATCAATTGTGGCTGAACAGTCATGTGAAAACGTTCTGCGGTTTGAAATAGTTTTAATAATAAGTTTCCGAAAGAAATCTCAGATAAGGGTTTTTCAAAAATAGGTTCACACACAGTGCGAATCGCAGATTCAAATTCATCGATGCGTGTGTCGCGCGCAACCCAGCCGGATTCAATGTGTAATTGTGCAACGCGCTTATAGTCACGCGATAAAAATGCCAACATATTTTGTGCCAAATAATTTTGATCGACGGGTGATAGTGTGCCCATGATGCCAAAGTCCACGCCTAAATAACGCGGATTGTCAGGATCAGTAATATCGACAAATAAATTACCGGGATGCATGTCTGCATGAAAAAACGCATCACGAAAGACTTGGGTGAAGAAAATCTCTACGCCATATTCAGATAATTTTTTTAAATTCACGCCGGATTTTTTAAGTGCTGTTATATCTGAAATTTGAACACCATAAATACGTTCCATGGTCATGATGTGATCGCGCGTTTCATTCCAATGAATTTTGGGCACATACATTATGTTGGAATTTTCAAAATTGCGGCGTAATTGTGAGGCGTTTGCGGCTTCGCGCATGAGATCCAATTCATCGATAATGGTTTTTTCAAATTCAGCAACAACGGCTTCTGCACGCAACCGTTTGCCGTGTTTCCAGAAAGTTTCAGCGAGTGAGGCTGCTAAATTTAAAACAGCAATATCATGACGAATGGTTTTTTCGATGTTTGGGCGAATGATTTTAACAACAACATCCTCACCGGTTTTTAAGGTCGCCGCGTGAACTTGTGCGATTGAGGCTGAAGCCAATGGTTTTTTTTCAAACGTTGCATAAATATCTGTGATGTCTTTATTGAAGGTACGTTCGATTTTTTTAACCGCTAATTCACTGGAAAAAGGCGTGACGCGATCTTGTAATTTTTCCAATTCAATGATGATATCTTCAGGCACTAAATCAAATCGGGTTGATAATAATTGGCCGAATTTGATGTAAATCGGACCGAGTGATTCTAATGCAAGACGTATGGATTCACCGCGCGTTTGATTTTTATTGTGAAAACTCAAGGGATTTAAATAGCTGGTATAGCGTAATAATTTAGAATGTTTGCCAATGACGCGACGATTGATGGTGTGGCGCATTAGGACTGAAAAAATTTGTAAGAGACGGAATAATTGTTTCATGGTATGGCTTGTTCTCGTATTGCGCGCTTCTATCGCTAATAACATCTATAGTAGGTAACCTATCCCACGTTACCTACTATATGTGTGTTTTTTTATTCTCGCTTCTATTCTGTCTACATCATCTCGTAACGTTGCAATATCCGCATACAACTTTTCAGCTTGTTTATTCGAAACTAAATTACGTGCTTCGAAATGAATAAATTCTTTGGTCTGGTCAACGACATTTTCCGCCGATTTTTCCAGCATCTTCTTCGCTTTTTTAAAATGAAAACAAACTTTATGTGCAATCGCATCGCCTAAATAATGTGATAATCTTTCTTCCCAGTCGATATCAATATTTTTAAATGCATCGCGTAGCACTTCAACGTTATGGGTATTGCCATTAATATCGATCGGATATTGAAAGAGTGTTTTCGTATCAGCGCCTTTCACAAAAATATGTAAAAAATGATTGAGTGTGCCACGAATGGTTGTGTTGACTTCACCCGAATATTTTTTATGGAATTGTAATCCTTGCGAATCAGGTATGATATAAAAAATCATATTCCAGTCTTCGCAATTCACTTCGATGACTTGATTTTTGAGTGATGCGATTTTTGTAAGCGCATCAGGATCGCATTTGAGCGCGCGATTGATAATGATTTCTAATGTGGGCAGCAATAGCGTCAATATCAAAACTTAAATCCTCTGTGTACCGCAACAATGCCACCCGATAAATTGTGAAAGTCCACTTTTTCAAAACCGGCGAGTTTCATCATATTTTTCAGTGTTTCTTGATCAGGATGCATGCGAATAGATTCCGCCAGATAACGATAACTGTCCGCGTCATTTAATATTTTTTTGCCGAGCCAAGGCAAAATTTTAAATGAATAGGCGTCATAGATCGGTTTTAATCCGGGCAGTGTCGGTTTTGAGAATTCTAAAATTAATGCACGCCCGCCGGGTTTTAATACACGAAACATGGCGTGTAAGGCTTGTTGTTTGTCGGTTACGTTACGTAAACCAAAACCAATAATAATGCGATCAAACGTATTATCTGCAAACGGTAATATTTCTGCATTCGCTTGAGCGTAAACAATATTTTCAAATAACCCCTTATCGATCATGCGGTCTTTGCCGAGCATTAACATGCTGCTATTGATGTCAGACAAAATTACTTTGCCGGTTTTACCAATTTTTTCGCTGATTTTTTCGGCTAAATCACCTGTACCACCTGCGATATCTAAAACAACATGACCTTTCTGTACGCTGAGTAAATCAATAGCAAAGCGTTTCCATAAACGATGAATGCCGAGGGACATTAAATCATTCATCACATCATATTTTTCTGCGACAGAATGAAAAACACCGGCAACGCGATCGGCTTTATCTTGTACGTTGACTTCTTCGAAGCCGAAATGAGTTTTGTGCTGGTTTTCAGGTGTTTTCATGACAGCAATGATAGCGAGAGTATCTATCGCTAGCAATGGTTATGCCACGGGTGTCCCATTATAATTTTGATTGTACTCCGAACGTCATTAGCAATGAATGGAAGCAAGAGCGACTGCAACGTATGAAATGAACGCTGCTTTGCAAAAATCGTGTCTAACGACATACTGCGCTCTAAACATACGTTGCAGTCGCTATCGCTCTTGCTTCCATCAACTTCGTATCACGCTCAACAATAAATTTAAATGGGACAGCCCTGATGGTTATGCGGTCTTACTTATTTCGTAGGATTGGGCTGCTGTCATGCTCGGAATGCGTAATAGTATCGGTAGGGACGAACATGCCGCCGGATAAAGAGGTTTGCTTGACAGGTGAAGCGCCTGCTTCACGGAAGATGTTTGTTGATAAATTATTGTTTTGCTTACTCACTATGCAGCAAAAACTAGCCCATTCAGTGTTACTAACCATAAAAACCTCTCGAGCAGTGATCCATGTCGATAAGTATAGTCGCTTGAAGAGATTTTTTATGGGCGGTGACAATAGTAATAAAAATCATGTGGATAGCGATTCCAAGCGGTTCTGAGCGCACATGCATCTGCGTTGTAATAACCAACTACAATATTGACCGACTCAAATCTTCATCTTCTGCCAAATCAGCCAATTGCTTATCGACATACGCCGCATCAATCACGAATGATTCACCATTTTTATCAGTCGCTTCAAATGAAATCACATCTAACAATTTCTCAAGCACGGTATGCAAACGACGCGCACCAATATTTTCTGCTTTGTCATTCACAAGCGTTGCAATTTCAGCAATGCGACGAATACCATCTGCTGAGAACTGTAAACCAAATCCTTCGGTTTGCATGAGCGCAGAATATTGTTCGGTCAGTGATGCTTTGGGTTCTGTTAAAATACGCACAAATTCCGCTGTTTTTAACGCTTTTAATTCAACGCGTATCGGAAAACGACCTTGTAATTCAGGGACTAAATCCGATGGCTTTGCCAAATGAAAGGCACCCGATGCAATAAATAAAATATGATCCGTTTTTATCATGCCGTATTTTGTGAAAACCGCACATCCTTCAACAAGCGGCAATAAATCACGTTGCACACCTTCGCGAGAAACATCGCCACCATGTTCAGAGCGTTTGCAAATTTTGTCAATTTCATCGAGAAATACAATGCCATTTTGTTCGACGCTATCGATCGCTTGTGCTCTGATTTCATCTTCATTGACTAATTTTGCGGCTTCATCTTCTTGCAATAATTTCAGCGCTTTTTTTACTTTTAAGCGACGGGATTTTGTGCGTTTATTGCTTAAATTTTCCATCATGCTTTGCAACTGACCGGTCATTTCTTCCATGCCGGGCGGTCCCATGATTTCAACATTCGCTGCATTCATGGCAAGATCAACCTCGATTTCTTTGTCATCTAATTCGCCCGCAATTAATTTTTTGCGATACAGTTGCCTTGTCGCAGAATCTGCTTTTTCTTCAGTCGTTTCCTCTCCGGGTTGATCGGTAAATTTTCCGCGTGGCTTAGGGAGTAATGCATCCAATACGCGTTCGATAGCGGCATCACGGGCATGTGCTTCCACTTTTGTGACGGCTTTTTCGCGCGTCATTTTGACGGCGATATCAATTAAATCACGGATAATGGAATCGACATCGCGTCCGACATAACCGACTTCCGTAAATTTAGTCGCTTCAACTTTAATAAAAGGCGCATCGGCTAAATGTGCTAAACGCCGTGCAATTTCTGTTTTACCAACACCCGTTGGTCCAATCATTAAAATATTTTTAGGCGTAATTTCTTCGCGTAATGTTTCGGGTACTTGCATACGGCGCCAGCGGTTTCGCAGTGCAATAGCGACTGCACGTTTTGCTTCTGATTGCCCGATAATAAATTTGTCGAGTTCAGAAACGATTTGGCGGGGGGTTAGTGTTGCGTTTAGGGTGATAAGTTCGGACATGGTTATTCTCAATGGGTTTGTTGTGGTTAGTGATGTGTGAGTGTAAGTGTGAGTATCCGAGGTATAATTTAACAACTCGTATTTATAAAAATATTTATTACAGTTGAGATATTTACAATAAATAAATTTTAACTATGTCTTGGATACTCACACTCACACTGTCACTCACACTCCAATTCTTCAATCGTAAAATGCCTATTCGTATAAACGCAGATATCGGCAGCAATCGTTAAACTTTTTGTGACAATATCGCGTGCTGCTAAATCCGTATTTTCCGTTAATGCAATCGCAGCGGATTGTGCAAAGTGCCCGCCTGAACCAATTGCCATAATGCCGCGTTCGGGTTCAATCACATCGCCATTACCCGTGAGGATGAGTGAGGCTTTGCTATCGGCAACGCACAGTAAGGCCTCCAATCGACGTAACATTTTATCGGTACGCCAATCTTTCGCGAGCTCAACAGCGGCACGCATTAAATTGCCTTGATGTTTTTCGAGCTTGCCTTCGAAGCGTTCAAACAAAGTAAATGCATCAGCTGTTCCACCTGCAAAACCCGCAATGACTTTATTGTTGTATAACCGTCTGACTTTTTTGGCGTTGCCTTTCAAGATGGTGTTTCCCATCGAGACTTGACCGTCACCGCCGATAGCGACTTTGCCATTACGTCGGATGGATAAGATTGTTGTTCCCCGATACTGTTCCACAGGTTTCCCCTCATTGAATGCGATGATTTCTAATTGGGGGCGAGCAGGGTGATTTTCAACAACAGCGCTTCATTTTGATGAGCGTACAGTTTGGCTTGTTGTACTTGTGCTGCTTTGATTGTTTTAAATGGACCTACCATGACGCGATACCAGGTGCTGTGATCGCTGGCTTGATAGTGTTGCACGAAAGCGGTGTAGCCTACCGCTCTTAGCGCATTGCTCACTTGATCAGCATCTTCTTGTGTTTGTAGGGATGCAACTTGAAGTACGTAAGAACCTAATGATGTTGTATTAACTGCCTTATTAGTCTCGGGGGTTGAGAGTGTTTGCGTGGGTTCATCTTGTGTAGGGATGGTTACTGTCATTGCGGGCAATATTTTGTAAAAATCATACTTGGGTTCGTTGCTTGTAGGCGCAGATCTTTCTGTTTTCATAGCAGATTTTTTTGGCGGCTCAGTTTTTTTCGTTGCTTGTTTTATGGGTAGTGTCATTTTTATTTGTTTTGTTTGTAATGAAGATGTGAACACAGACGCTGTTTTTGCGGTTGTTGTGAGGTCCATGGAAACATCTTCTTTTTTTGCCAACAGTTTTTGATGGACGAAATGATATCCTGTGTATCCCACAAAAAGAATTGTGCCAGTGATTAATAATGTGAGTAACCAAGTGCCATTCACGGTATTATTTTTTTTCATCGGGCGTGATGTTTTTTTGGCGTAGTCTCTCACGAAGTGATCCTTGTGTTACATCTTCTCGGGTGCAGAAACGCCGAGCAGTGCTAATCCGTTTTTTAAGACTTGTTGCGTAGCGGCAATCAAGCAGAGTCGCGCGTTACGTAAATTTTCATCATCAACAATAAATTTATGTGCATTATAATATCCGTGAAAATATTGTGACAGGGTTTGTAAAAAATGCGCGAGTTTGTGTGGCGCATATTGCTCGCCGGCGCTAGCAATTAATTCGGGAAAACTGGCAATGGCGGTAATGAGATTTTTTTCATCGGGTTGTGTTAATAAAGCGAGCTCGGAAAGCCCTGCATTTTTATCCCACGTTAATTTTTTCTCTTCGAGTTGACGCCAGACACTGCAAATACGTGCATGCGCGTATTGTATATAATAAACAGGATTTTCATTCGAAGTAGATTTTGCTAATTCCAAATCAAAATCCAAATGTTGTTCAGGTTTGCGCATGATATAAAAAAAACGTGCCGCATCATTGCCAACCTCATCTCGTAATTCGCGTAACGTGACAAACTCTCCGGAACGTGTCGACATTTGTACGCGTTCAACGCCGCGATACAAAATAGCAAACTGCACGAGTAAAATCGTTAATTTATCCGTGTCTTTTCCAAGACCCTTCAAAAAGGCTTTAATTCTCGGCAAATAACCATGATGATCTGCACCAAACACATCAATAATTCCATCATAACCTTGATCGTATTTGTACGTATGATAAGCAACATCGGATGCAAAATACGTTGGCACACCATTGGCGCGCACAAGCACGCGATCTTTTTCATCGCCCAAATCTGTTGCGCGAAACCACAATGCCCCTTCTTTTTCATAGGTGTAGCCATGTTTTTTAAGCATTTCAACGCCAGTTTCTAACCAACCTTTTTCATATAAACGACTTTCCGGAAACCACGCGTTATAAGTAACACCAAATTCTTCCAAATCATTTTTAATGTCGGCTGTTACTTCATCGACGCCGAGTTTACGCACAATTTCAAAATTTTCTGGAGACAATGCAGCGGATAAATTTTCAATGAATTGATCGATAAAAATATCTTTGTTATCAGCGTTATCTTCGATTGCGGGAGATAGTGCGTCTATGTTTACTTGTGATAATAAAAATCGATCGCCGTGTGCGTTTTGTAATGTTTTTGCGATATCGATCACATAATCGCCGCGATAAAAATTCAATGGTAGTTTTATCGTGCGATCAAATAAAGTGATATAACGCAACCAAATGCTGGCGCCTAAGATGCGCATTTGACGTCCCGCGTCATTGACATAATATTCGCGATGTACGTTATAGCCAGTTGCTTCTAATAAATTTGAAACACAGGCGCCGAATGCAGCGCCGCGTCCATGTCCGACATGCAGCGGCCCTGTTGGATTGGCAGAAACAAACTCGATGTGAATTTTTTTATTTTTTGAGAGCAACGCATGACCATACTTATCACCGCGGGAAAGCACTTGTGTGATAGCGTCATGTTCACTGTTGGCATTTAGGAAAAAATTAATAAAACCAGGGCCTGCAATGTCGACTTTTTTGATGTGTTTGGATGCCGGCAAGTGCGCGATGATTTTCTCTGCTAATTCACGGGGTTTTTGTGCAAGTGGCTTTGCGAGTAACAAGGCGATGTTAGTTGCAAAATCGCCGTGTGCTGTTTCTTTGGTGCGGGTGATTTGAATGTCATCAGGACAGTCTTTGATATCAATTGCGATGAGCGACTGTTTGATCAGCGAAATAAGCAGTTCTTTCATAATAAGCACCCAAAAAAATACCCGGCTGTTTTATTCTACTCAATGATTCAGTAACTGCAATTTTTTTCGTACCTGTCCCTTGATCCCCCCGTATGGTATCAATCCCTTAAAATTGATATGCTTATGACATGAGCACATTACCTAATATTTTAATCGTTGATGATGACGCAGGAATTCGCGATCTTTTGAGCGAATTCTTAAAGCAACATGGCTTCCAAACATTTGTCGCGCAAGATGGCAAAGCAATGCGCGCTGTGTTGGAGCGTCAAACAATAGAATTAATTATTCTCGACATTATGTTGCCCGGTGAAGATGGATTATCGTTGTGTCGCCAATTAAGATCTCATTCGAATATTCCCATTTTAATGCTTACTGCAGTCGGTGAAGAAGTGGACCGTATTGTGGGTTTGGAAATGGGCGCAGATGATTATCTCAATAAACCGTTTCATCCCCGTGAATTATTAGCGCGTATTAAAGCGATCTTGCGACGCGCAAAGACACCTGCTGCACGTGAAGTGGCGCCGAACGCTGATAATTTAATTTATCATTTTGCCGGATGGACTTTAAATCGCGGATTGCGACGATTGTTGTCACCAGAGCAATTGGAAGTCAGTTTGAGTGCTGGCGAATATGCATTACTACTCACGTTTTTAGAGCGGCCCCAGCAAGTATTGAATCGTGATCAATTGTTGGATGCCACCAAAAATCGAATGGCAGCCCCGTTTGATCGCAGTATTGATATTCAAATTAGTCGGTTGCGCCATAAGATCGAAGAAAATATCAAAAATCCAACCATCATCAAAACGGTGCGTAGTGGCGGATATGTCTTAGCCGTGCCCGTCACAGCAGATACGAATGAATAAATGGTTCGAAACAGTCGCTCATTATCTGAGTGCAAAAATAGCCCTATTGATTTTTTGCGTGTTAGTAATTTTTCATGTGGTGTTTGTGCTGCATATTTTGAGCGATAACCGCGTCGATCGACAAGCCGAAAAACGTAGCGCCTTAATTCAAAAAATTGCGAACGTTGTTTACTTAATACAAGCAACGCCGACGAATAATCGAGAAGCCGCCATCGCTGCTATCGATGATCCCGCCATTCATGTGACATTAACAGAGCAGCCCGCATCACACTTTCAATATAATCAAGCATCCTATTGGAAGATGATTCATGCATTAGAAAATAATTTGCATGCTTATTTTGTTTCCGTGCAGTTGGATGATAATGAATGGCTTAATATCAAAGGAACGTTGTATACCCGTTTGGTGTTAAATCAATTATTGTTTGTTGCGGTTGAATTCATTGTTTTCGGCGCTATTTTAATCGCATTTTTATCGGTGACCCGCTTTACGGTACCATTGAGAAAAATTAAATCGTCTGCTGAGCAATTGGGTATTGATTTGGAAACAAAACCCTTTGCAGTGTATGGACCCAAAGTAGTACGCGAGGCATCGCAAGCGTTGAATCAAATGCGAGACCGTATTTTGCAACTTGTTCACAATCGTACGCAATTACTGGCTTCTATTTCGCATGATTTGCGCACACCCATCGCACGTGCGCAATTACGCGCACAATTTATTGAAGACAGTGAATATAAAACACAATTGTTAAATGATCTTTCTGAAATGGAACATATGATTTCAGAAACGTTATCTTTTGCACGCGAAGATTCAAGACGTGAAGAAATGAAAAATATTGATTTGGTCTCTTTGCTATTATCTATTTGTGATGATGCGTGCGATATGGGTCACAACGTTGTTTTTCATGCCAATGCACAACGGATCGCATTTGTGGGTCGACCGATTGCGCTGAAGCGCGCATTGACCAATTTGATTAATAATGCCATCCGATATGCGGGTAATGCTGTGGTAACAATTGAGGGCCAGGCAAAATCCATTTTAATTACTGTAGAAGATAATGGTCCGGGAATTTTGGAGCCTGAATTGGAAAAAGTATTTGAACCTTTTTATCGCAGTGAACAATCTCGGTCGCGAGATACAGGCGGTGTGGGTTTGGGGTTATCTGTGACGCGCGATATTATTTTTGCGCATCATGGGAAAATTAAATTAAGCAACAAGAAGCCCAATGGTCTACTTGTTACGATAAAGCTTGGTTTAATTGGATAGCTGAATCTGCATTGTTAAGTTAGATAAGTTTTGCAGCCGAGACAGTGTCTCCTGATTTATTGCAGGCGCATTTAAAAAATGTTCTGATTTGAATATATCCGCCTCGCCTGGTTGATAGGCAGACAAACAAACATCGATGTTTGTTATCCTGGATTTCTCTATCAAATCACATGCGGCTCTCAATGCGGCTTTGATTGCATCTGGTTCATTGCTGTAAACGCCGCCGCCCACGGGGGTAAAAATCACAGGGATGCGCATCCATGGATTTTGTCTTGCTTCTTTGATGGTAACGGCTGCCACTGCTTTAAACTGTTCGGTTAATAAGAGTTCGCTCATCTCGCGTATGGCGCGATTCCCTTCCTCGGTTCTTTTTTCTCTATCTGGATCGTAAGGTCCCAATGCTAACGCTGAGTTGAGGACTTGGATGGCCGTTTGGTCTGTGCCATCAATTCCGACCCGTTGTACGTTCAATTTGATTTTTTCGACGTGCGTTTTTAAAAATGCGAGGCCTTCCTCTTCATGGCCTAACCGAGGTGTTAAATAGCCGAATTGATAATCAAAATGTTGATTGAATTCTTCATAAGCTTGCAGCGTTACCATACCGTCAGAGGTATCGCGATGAATCCATCGAAGTAATGCAGCAAATACGGAAGCGCTTTGCTCTGCGGGGCCTTGGGTATGATCAGAGCTAAATTCTTTTGGGTGGGTCAGCTCGCGAGAAGGCGATTCGCCTAAATTAAATTGGGAAGCCAATTGCCTAACGGCTTTATTCATGGCGGCGAAAGTTGGTGTTAGTGCCGAATCGCATCTCTCCAAAATGTAATATTTCAATGCGTCAGTAGTGGGCGTGTGTGATTTTGGTTCTGAGGCCCATGATAGAATCTCTGAAATAGGAAATAGGTCTGGCTTATAGGATGAAAAGTAAGTTTTTAAAAGCCCCTCTAGCAGCATCAGTGTCTTTTCATCAGTTGTAGAAGTCTGCAATGCAGGGAAGGTCATGAAAGGATCGTTTTTCTTTTTTTCAGGAAAAGAATGTAATAAAAAAGAGAGTTGGAAGCTTGGCGGCAACATTGACAGCATATTAAAACAATGATGAAAGCAGTAAAGCGATGCTGTGGCTGACGCAGTTAAAAAGGATTTATTGCTTCTCAATTGATAAAAGTTTGGCAGTTGAGGCAACATATTTTGGAGTGATAGCCCTATAAAACGAAGCTTAAAACGAAGCTGTGGATTGTTTCTTAGTCTGTCAAATGGATTGGGAAACATTCGAGATGTTCGAGTAGATCGCACTTCATTCTCCGGGATTTTGAAATGTATATCTCAGAACTAAAGTATAATATCCTATCCTTAAAAAAGAGTTAAGACAAGATTATAATTTGGGTGCACCACGTATTACTTAGCGGCGATGGAAGCACAAGCGCCTGCAATGTACGAGTGGAACGATGCAACGTTTCATGCATGCGTTGCGGTCGCTCTCGCTTCCATCACTACTAACAAAGATTTTAATGAGGCTGCCCGCCTGCTCTGGATGAAATGATTACCGTTTACTTAATGAAAAAAAGACCTCTCTTTCTTGTATCACTGGGTCTGGTTTTGGACAAGCGCTACAGACACGTGTGATCTTGGCATCAGTCAACCCGCCGAATAAACGTGATTTATCACGATAGCGTATGATACGAAACGCTTTTTCTGTTGTGAGCTCTTCGGAATCGGAATCTGCATCATCATCGCTAGTGGTACTCGTGCTGCTGCTTGTGTTTCTTGTATCATCATTATCTTCTGTGGGGAAGTGAAAGTCTGCAAGAGCAGCGCTTAATTCAACGCCTGCTTGGGTAGCTGGTTTGGTAGGACTTTTTTCATCATCAGACGGTTCGTCGCCTTCACAAGGAGCAAATACTTCTGAAACAACCAGTTGTCCAAACGCGGACGTTTCTCTCTGCGGTGGTACACCGTCATCTGCTTCATCAACCGGATTTTTGGGATCTTCTTCGATTTTTGTTTTAGCGTTTTGTGATAGAGCGACTTGGCTAGCATGTCTTTGCAATTCTAGTGCCACGACAGACATTCTTCTCATGGATTCTCTTCGTACCAACTCATTACGTGCTTTTTCAGCGTGGGCGACTACTGCTGTCACTGCGGCTGAAATAGATGGCTTCCTGGGAGAAAATGAGGCTGATAAGGCAAATGAGGCTGATTTTGATATTTTTGGCGATGTTTCCGTCTTGACCTCTGGCTTTGAAGGCGAAGGAGGTGGAACTGGCGTGGGTGTTGGCGTCGGCAAAGGTAGGTTAGCATGCTGATTAATAGCGGTATTAGGAACTACTGCCAATTTGTGTTTATTGCTTTTTACTACGTCCATAATAGAAGCGTAATACATTTTGTTATAGAGTGCGTTTGCCCTTTCCAGAATCGCTTCCCTTCTTTTTAAAATGGTGTCGATGACGGATTCAGTTAAAGTGGGATCGCTGTATGCTTTGGCTCTGACGATATTACTCAGTTTTTCGGGGGAAACAGATTCAAGAAAATGTATTGCATTGTATAAAGTGCCTGGGTCAGTGATTAGTTTTTTGTAACACTCGCTGAATGGTGCCATGTTCTCTTCAGTCCACCAGCTGCCGGGCTCTAAGTTTTCCTTTAAAAACTCGTCTGCATTTGGATTGAATGGGAAAGGTACGCCTCTTGCCTTGAAGCCTACGCCGCAACCTGTGTCAATGCGTATCGGGTGAAGCAGTCCTGTTTGTTTATCGACTACACCGTATACGTTGTTGTAATACCAACCAGGGAAGTCGTAACTGCCGAGCATAAAATCAAGGAGTGCGCCTTTCAATAGTTCGCTCATAAAATGGTCATCAGTGGACCATCCTTCGTGTGATACGCCATCTTTTTGGGTGTGAGTCGAAGAGTCAACCAAATGGCGTTCTAACTTTGAGGCAATGCCAATACATTCTTTGCCATTTTTTTGGAATCGCACAAGACTCACTGTAGGTACGATGAGCCCATAACCATGATAGATCGATCCTATCATTACTTCATTTTCGAAGCGGGTAACATTGCTGCGGCGTGAACTGGTTGCCGTTGGCAACATGCGTGCGTCCCGTTCTTCATCTGTTAAAACCTGTTCCCCTGCGGGACCGTATTTGATGTAGTAAGCTCGATTATCGTGTCCCATATAAAAGCCACCGGGATTGCAACCTCCTTGCTCGGTGTAGCGCACAAACACTCGGCCATCGCTCGTTTGGATAAGGTTCACGTGATCTTCGGTTTCGTCTTTCTGTAGCGTATCGACTTCATCTACCGAAGTGAGCAAATGTCTGACGTGACTAAGGCGATTGACGGTATAATCACTTGGGCCCTTCGTAATTTGTTGATAGATTTTCCGCGCTTCGACGCCCGCTGTGTGGGCTTCTGCATTGGGCGCTAATTTGTCTTCATAGCGATCTAAATAACGGAGTTTAGGATCAATAGATTGTAGCAAAGTGTCTTTCATTGCTCCTTCTGGCAATAAGGCACAAACTTCATGCATTTGCGCGTCAAGCTCTAATCGAGATAGATTACCTGCAAAATGCATGTTGAAATCAATATGGGAAAATACGCCTGTTTCAGGGTCTCTATAAATTGTCGCAAATACTTCTTCACGTTTAAGCCCAGCAACGGCGAGGTGATCTTTGGGGTTGTGCTCATCAAAGGTTGCATGAAGCGCAGTGGATGCGAGTTTTGATTCTGTCGGTATGATGAGAAGCACTGCTTCGGCATTTTTGGTGCTGGAAAGATCGGATGTTACGCCTGTTAACCCTCTGCAAGTGCCTGGTTTTTCAGGATCATTGGGATGCAATGTTTTATCGACGATTTGCGGGGTAACTAATCTGCCTTCCTCAATTACAAAGGGCGATTTGCCATTTTGCATTGTGTTACGGGCTTCAGCTGCTGTCTCGGCTCTAAAAAAAATATGGCGTTTCTCGTTCTCAGGATTCAGGTTGTCTTTAAAAACGGCGAGTTGATTGAGTATGAGATACATCTGAATCATATCTCTCGCGGTGCGAAATGCGACGCGTGTGTTGGAAAGGTGGCTGGCTAAATGAGAAAGGTCGTGCTCTTTGGCTAGCATTTGATATCCAGCAAAACCAGCAAAACCTGCTGCCATGGCATAATACTTGAAGTGAGAGGGCGTTTTTTGCGAAGAGGCGCTAGTGGTGTTATGTGTATGTGTTGATTCAGCTAACATAGGAATTAGAGGCATTGCAGCTGCCATGCGTGTGGTAGTAACACGGGGGAAAAACATGCGTCTCATGGGGAATAGTCCTCGTTTTTTAGTTTGGTGATAAGTCTCTTTATTTCCTAATCTGTATGTTAATCAGCGAATGTTAAGGTAACGTGAATTTTTGGTTGAAATCGACAAAATTTCCCGCTAGAAACGTGCGTAAGTGGACATTTCTGTAAAAAAACGAACAGTTTCTATAAAAGTTGCTTTTTTTATCATCTGGCTATACTGTGAAAGAAATGCAAAAAAGGAGTTGTCTGAGTGCCTAACTTTTATTCAAAAGCCGCCCTTCCATTTGCTAAGGTCCCTTATAACTTTGCCCAGTGGCAGCTTTCTCACAATCGCTTTCTCCGAGCAACGCTGGAGGCGATTCCTCCTTCTTTGGCCTACCTTGTTTTAGTTGAAAGTGCAAAGTTTCACGTCATCCAGCTTTGTCGCAAGTATCCATCAGCCATTAGCCCTGACGCACAATCTTCTGTGAAAGAGGCTTATCAAAATATGGGGTGTGGCGACAAGAATATTTCCTTTTGTAATGCTGGTTTTAATTTTCCCTCTACCTTGACGACGATGCTCGATTCGAAACTTGTTTTGTTCTCATGCAATCCAGCGGTTACCAAGCAAGAGTTGAATGAATTGTACGCGATGGCAGGTCATGAAGCATTGCACACAAAAGAAAATCATGCGTTAAAAAGTGAATTAGCATTTTTTATGACAATGGAGATGATGCGAGAAGCCAGTATGATGTTCTTGCAAGTGCGCGCGATGGTTGCCCTTTGTGCTTCAGTTGCTTGTGCTGCTATCGTTTTTAATGAAGTAAATAAAAGACTGGAATATCGCGCTGATACTGTTTCAGCAAATAGACTCCATACCGCTTCAGTTTTATGCGGCCTGTTTCATAGACACCCTAAAGAAAGCGGTCCCAGTCATCCAAGCTTTGAGTCCCGCGAGGCGAATCTTATGAAGCAGTTAGGGAGTCGAGAATATTAAAAGGGAATGCCTTCATAGGCTGGGAGTGCACATTCTCCCACGCAGTCATAGGCTGGGGCTCTAGACGCTTCAAAAGCTGCTTGGAAGAAGCGGTTGCCACCAAATCCACAACCCGCAATGACAGAGATACGATCCGACAATTGTTGCGCATGTTCCGCTTCATCTTTAGCTAAGAGATTGTCATACTCAGCTTGTGCGCGATATGCAGGATCTATTCCTCCATATAATTTCGATTTCCTGGGGTCCTCGTCAGGCAGTAAGTCAATTAATGGCCGCATTTGCTCGTCCATTCGTAACTTATCGATGTCTCCCGTAAAGCCGGGGTTTAGAACAAATTCGATGAATTCTTGCGTGTCTGTATTTCGCTTGGCTGTACCAACGACATCGTTTCTATGTACGCCGCCGCAGATGTATTCGTATTCGCCGCCTTCGTTTTGCTTGGTGCCATGTTGGGCAACAGATGCAATACGTGTTGTAGGTGCTACAACCAGTACCGCTTCACCTAAACCAAAACTGAGCGTGGTATCAAGATCGGTTGTGAGAGAAATAACGCCTCTGGTGAAGCCGCTTGGCAGCTCTTTCTTATGATCTAGAGTGGAATCCGCTATTTTTGGGAGACCCACTTCGCCTGAGATCAATGACCAAAGTAGAGGACTTCTGTTTTCGCG
>Ga0155584_1070_pt1 | contig 26476 bp, 22 predicted proteins | sample RifCSPhighO2_12_FD_107241 | JGI IMG/M metagenome (GOLD analysis project Ga0155584, IMG submission 107241) | Gammaproteobacteria bacterium RIFCSPHIGHO2_12_FULL_40_19
TAGGTTCAAAAAAAAGTTGATTTTTGAGTATTTTTTATACGAAAAATAGAGGATTGTTCAGGAATAAATCAGTTGGCGGCCAAAGATGGGAATAGACCAGGCATACAGAGATGTTTTCGGGTGTTCTTCTTTTGTGCTTCCATCCGATCTTGTGACTTATTTCCGATCATTATATTCTGGTAACGCATCGCAGGGTGTCGTAAACCATAGGAGTAAAACGACATGGCACTCTACAATCAAACGTGACGGACTTTGGTGGATTGATATCTCCCACCAAGGACGAAGAATACGAAAAACTACTGGGACTGAGATAAAAAAAGATGCGCAGCAATTTCATGATCAGTTTAAATCTGATTTATGGCGTTACATGCATCTTAACGAGAAACCGCAAAAGGCGTGGCCTGATGCAGTAACGCGTTGGTTTGAAGAGTCTAAGCATAAACGAACATTAGACGAAGATAGAAAAAACTTGCGCTGGGCGCATCCTTATCTTCATCGATATTTGTTATGCGACATTGATACGGATGTAGTCGAAAAAATTGCTAAAGCTGAAGAAGCAACGGGTGTTAAGCCTGCAACTGTCAATCGCTTGTTAGCAGTGATTCGATCAATTTTGCGAAAAGCAAAATATGATTGGAGTTGGACAAACACCGTACCAAAAATCAGACTTCGAAAAGAAGACAACCAACGCATACGATGGCTGACGCAAAATGAAGCCATTCTCTTGTTAAAAGAACTTCCAGAGCATTTGCGAAATATGGCGGGGTTTACGTTAGCGACGGGTTTACGCGCCTCTAACGTAACAGAATTATGTTGGAAGGATGTTGATTTGCAACGAGCACATGCACTCATTCATCCAGAGCAATCTAAATCGAAAAAGGCAATCCCAATTCCGCTGAACGAGGATGCAATAAACATTCTCAAAAAGCAAATTGGAAAAAATCCTGCGCACGTTTTCACATACAAAGGAAAATCGATTGAAGCGTGCAGCACGCGCGCATGGAAAAAAGCATTGAAGCGAGCGAATATCAGTAATTTTCGCTGGCATGATTTGCGGCATTATGTTTAGTCCCGAATTATGTCGAGTACAGGATATTTATCCTGATTTTTAAGATAATTTAATCATTTTAACTCCGCATAATTAGAGTGATTTTAAGAACTTCATTAGACTATCATTTGGCTTATAGCGTAATGATTTTATTTTTGGATCTTTAGTTTTATTAAGAGCGTTTTCTTTCATCTTGAGATCCGCTTTTATATAAATTTGCGTACTTTCAATTGACTCATGTCCAAGCCAAATAGCTATGATCATGGTATCAACACCTGCTTCGAGTAGTTGCATTGCCGCTGTATGACGAAGCGAGTGCGGTGAAATTCGTTTTCTTTTCAAGGTAACGCAACTATCACTTGCTTGCTTAATATGTTTTTTTAAGATGTAGCGGAATCCATCCCTACTTAATTTTCCCCTACGAGCATTAGTAAATACTAAATTCTCATTTCCTGATTCATTTTCATCAAGCCATGATTTTAAAATTGAAGCTGTAATTTTTGTAATGGGAGTTATACGCTCTTTACGTCCTTTGCCAACACAGTGCACATGAGATACTGGTCCTAGAGTAATATCATTCCAGTGAAGATTAATAATTTCTGAAACACGCAAGCCAGTTCTGATAGCTAGAAGTATAAGCGCATAGTTACGTCGTCCAAGCCATGTTGTCCTGTCAGGCGTAGCCAACAGCGCATCTATTTCATTAGAAGTTAGAAATTGAACTACTGGATAATCATGTTTTTTGTGTGGGATGAGTAATATTTTCTGTATAAGATTGCTTAGCTCCGGATAAATAAATGTAGCGTATCGAAAACAAGAATGAATTGCTGCGAGCCTTTGATTTCTACTTCTAACACTACTATTTCTATTTTTTTCTAAATCCATTAGAAATTCTTTTATTACATCAACAGTAATATTTTCAATTTTAATTGTTGATGGGTCTTTTTTTAAATGCTTTTGAAGAAATTTCAGAAATAAGCAAAATGTATCTCGATAAGAAGCAATGGTATGCTTGCTGGCTTGTCGCTGCGAAATTAAATAATCAGTAAAAAATGTTTGAAGAAGTACTGAAAAATTAGCTGTTTTCATTGCTATTCTCCTATATTTTTTTCAAGTTTAGCGGTTGCTTGGGCAAGAAGCTCAGGAGTTCCCGTGACGTACCAGTAAGTATCAGTTGGTTTTTTGTGCCCTAAATAAGTCGAAAGCAATATAATTTTTTTATTAATATCAGCTCCCTCATGATACCAATTAAGCAGTGTTAAAATTGCGAATCGATGACGAATGTCATGTATGCGGGGTCCATGGGAGTCAATCATATTGCGAAGCCCAATTTTCTTTGATATTTGAATAAAAACATATCGCGTACTCCACTCTGTTATGCGCATTCCTCGATCAGAAAGAAAAAATGCATTGCCGTCCTGCACTGGAAATCGATCACGAATTTTGGCGTATTTTTTTAATTGCTGTATGGTCGTTTGATGTAATGGCAGGAGACGTGATTTATCACACTTTGAATTGCGAATAATTATCCAGCCATTTTTTTCATCAAAATCATTACGATTTAATGAAATGAGCTCATTGATTCTGCAGCCCGTAACCGCTATTAATCCAAAAAAAGTAAAATAGGTATGACATCGCAAACCTTTCGATGGTAATAATTGGCATGCTTTTAACAATTTCTGAATTTCTTGCTCACTATAAATATACGGAGTTACACGATTTGGCTGCTGTGATAAAAGATATGGTGGTGGAACTTCTGTGCGCGGATCGGAAGCTATCCGGTATCGAGCAAATAACCTCACAATAGATAATCGCTGTGACCAGGTGGCTAGCTTAGCATCGCGAGGAAGTGTTGCCCATTCGGTTGCTAATTTTACAGTAACGTATTGGCAATTTTTTTTCTTCAAAAATTTTACAAAACTTTTTAAATATCGTTCTTGTTCTGTAAGTTTATAACCGAGTGATTTTCTCACATTAATATAATCATGCAATGAAGCAATTAGTGATTTCATTTTTAATCTCCATTTATTTGATTGGCCATGGCTTAGCTAATTCTCTTAAAGCTGCAACATCAATTTTTGTATAAATGGCAGTGGTATCAATGGAACAGTGACCAAGGAGCTCTCCAACTTCAAAGAGTGTTGCTCCATTGCTCAAAGTATTCATAGCGGCTGTGTATCGAAGAAGATGCGCACCTTTTTGTTGAGGATTCAGCTTTGCAGCAATAAGCGCTCTACGAACTATTGTGCTAATAGTGCTTGCATCACCTAAGCATTTATAAGGAGATTGAATTCGGATGAATACCTGTCGATCTAAATATGGTGGGCGAACATAACGTATATAAAAAGCAAGTGCGCTTCCAACATCACTTGGAAGCGGAAGAACTCGATGTTTTCTACCTTTTCCATTAATATTTAATTCGCCTAAATCCCAATTAATATCATCAAGTGTTAAATTAAGCACTTCGGATGCTCTCAATCCTAAACGCATCAATAAAAGTAAAATTGCATAATTACGCCGCCCTTTTTGTGTACGAAGGTCGCATGTTTTTAATAATTTTTTACTTTCTGATTTGACAAGAAATACAGGAAGATGTGTTGCTCGCCAACCTGGCACAGAAGGAATGCAATTTGCAATTTCAATTCTAATTTTACCAATCATTACTAAATATCGAAGAAATGATCGAAGTGCGCTAACCATTACTTGAATGCTTTTTGATTTGTAATGCTCTTTGAGTTTTATAATGTAAGTTAATATTATATTTTGTGTAATTTTTTTCGGGACAAATGGATTTTTTCCAAATTGTTTATACAGAAAATCATAAATAACATTTTTATTCCGCAATATTGTTGAAGCAGAGAGTCCCTTATCCTCATCCAGATATTTTTCGTATGCTTGTATTATTGCTTCGATAGATTTATTGACATGCATATTGATTCTCCATAAAAGTAACTGATAGTTACTTTTATTATGGAGTGAAGTAGATAATTATGCAGAGTTGCACAAATAAAGATGGAATATAATTTATTTAAATTACAATGAGTTGCTGGGCTAGTGAAAAATAACTCGACATAATTCGGGACTAAACATAATGCCTTTTATGCCGAGCTCGGCATAAACGCCATACATGGGCAAGTTGGCACGTACAAAATGGGACAAGTTTGCAAGAGCTACAACAACTCGGAGGATGGTCTAATTTTGATATGGTTCTGCGTTACGCGCATCTCTCAAGCAATCATTTGCGAGAGGCGGCAAAACGAGTTCATGTCACAAATATGGCACAGTGCTTTATTTGAAATGGGTAAAAACATCGGTAATTACTTGATTTTATTGGTGCCGATGACCCGAATCGAACAGGCGACCTACTGATAACGAATCATCCTTAAGGACAACAGATTTTACGCCTGCAACGACTGCTTTAATTTTCTGTATTTTCATTTCTGGTATTACCATACTTACCGCTGTACCAAGGCTACCCAAAATCATTGCTGCCAGATAATGTAACCGTCCGTTTCCAAAAACAAACTGATTCTGTTTACCATCTGCTCGACTGAATTTCAGTGACAAAATCCCATCTGCATCAATTTCACTCCCATCGGCTTTTCGATGCCCCTTAGGGCTTGCGTCAAATCGTGCTTCTAGCTTTAAGGCAGGATGATTGGTGTCTAGTCTTCTTAATTCTCGACATTTTGCAATCCAAACCTCTCTCAAAACGGTTTGTACGCGCTCGAAATTAGAATTAAAATCACCAGCGACGTCATGCAGTTTAATTTGGTTTGCAATCGCATCGTCAACGATTGCTTCCAAAATAGTGCGTAGTGATTGTTCAGCGCCAGTATGTTCTACATGGATATTACTGAATTTATACCGTCCACCATTGCTGAATGTTTGACAGCGTGTGGATAATCTTTTCTTCTTACTTTCTAATGCCATTTCCAAAACTGTATCTACGTAAAAATGATTTTGTTTTTTTTCAGTTCGAATAAATGTCATCAAACCAAAATCTGTCATATCAAATTGGCCCGCATGCCATTCCGGTAAAAACTTATCAACAATGTCAGCCATGATAAGTATATCTTCATGTCGAATTGGTGCTTCTTGCAGCGCAACAACATTGATTTCAGGATGATCTGACAAAATTTTAACCAATTGATTCATCACCCGTGCAATACGGGCTTGATAATCCTTATCTGTTTCTTTCAACTTAAAACCATTGTTATAAACAATTTCTCCCTCAACTATCTTTTCTTTACCTTGCATCATCATGTTAAACACTAAAATTTTTAACTTTCCAACATAAGACAGTGCTGCACGATGATCACTCACCACAGGAGAAAACTCTGTTTTTTGTGCTAATACTAATTTGAGTGTCGACCGAAAAAGTGCTTCTGCATCAGGTTCAACAGAAAAGGATCCCAACTCTGAAGTAAGATCACCCTTTGGCGCAGAGCAGAAAGGATTAACAGCATACAACGACAGTTTCCTGTGAGGAGATATGGGAACTCTTTTTAAAAGGCCGTTGCCAACACAAGGCATTCTAGAATTAAAAAAACGCATACTACTAACAACTCAAAAATGATTAAGAGTTGGCAGTATAAGCACTGATTATTAAAAGAAAATTAAACGAACCTACAAAGTATATGTACAGAGTCAATGAATTCTACGCAACGAAAGGAACACTGATAGGACCTTTTTTTAAACGAAGAATCCGCGCTTCAGTGGATGGATGGGTTGCAAACAATGCAGCCAGTTTTTTTGAATGCAATGGATTCACTATAAATAAATGAGCTGTCGCAGGACGTATCTCAGCCAAAACAAAGACGCTTTGGGATTTGGCAACCTCTATTTTCTCTAATGCGCTTGCCAACCATAGTGGATTACCGCACAGTGCAGCGCCAGTTGCATCTGCTTCATATTCTCTTGAGCGTGCTATGGCCAATCGGATCAGTAATGTCGCTATGGGTCCCACAACCATCATAACAACGCCATTTAAGTGCGGGTTTTTGTTTTTTACGTGCATTCCAAAAATACTCGCCCAAACGGATTTGTCGGCAATCCCAGTGATGCCACCAGCAACAGTGGCGATTGCGCCGCCTACAAAGGTATCTCGATGCAGGATATGCGCCATCTCATAGGCTAAAACAGCTGTCAGCTCATCGCTGTTCAATATTTTAATCAAACCCGCAGTCAGGGCGATACTGGCCTTTTTAGCATTTCGCCCAACGGCAAAGGCGTTCGGCACGTCATTTTCAATCAGATACAATGTGGGGATAGGTAAACCTGCTTTATCAGCCAACGCCTTTATTATGTCTTGTATGGGGAGAGCGGCATCCATTTTTTTGGCATGATGCAAACGCAGTACAATCACATCAGAATAAAAATAGGCATTGATATTCATGAGTAAGGCAAGGAGCGCTGCTACCAAAATTCCGGGGTGTCCGGCAATCAGGTCCCCCACCATAAGCATAAAAAGGGTTACAACAGTCAATAAAAAATATACTTTGAAGTTGTTCATGATCCAGCCTTCCGTGTAAGATCCTCTTGAATGTATTCAGTATATACTAATCATAATCATAGGACAAAATTCGAACCAACACCCCTCTAATGGGTACAAAAAAGGGATTGAATAATGGAAAAGATGTTTCAGTTAATTCAAAAAGCGCGGCAGTCTAAAAAACATTTGTGGTTATTAAATCGCATTATGAATCATAACGTACGATTCAATAAGCCTCATGGATTTCAAGTTGTGAAAATCACCGACGAACACGTACAAACATTTGCGCCCTATCACAAAAAAAACTTTAACCACGTGCGTGGCATACATGCCTGTGCGATTGCAACAGTGGGTGAACTTGCCGCAGGGTTGATATTAATGTATCACTTTTCACCAAAAGACTATCGCGTCATCATGTCAAATATTCACATTGACTATCACTATCAAGCGAAAAAAAACATTATTGCAACTGCTACGCTATCTACAGTCGAAAAAGAAAATATCGTGCAAGTGTTGAAACAGGAAAATAAAACGACACACACCCTCACTTCAGAAATTAAGGATGATGCGCACGCTTTAGTTGCTATCGTAAAATCGACATGGCAAATTAAAGATTGGAGCGAAGTTCGTACGCGTCTTTAACGATGAACTGGAGTGAATATGAGATCATTATCAAAGCAACTGTATGTTCTACTGTTTACGTATTTTTTAATGATCCCTTGTTTTCCAAATTCATTTTTTGACAAAATATGCGATCAAACGTATGACATCTGCCTGAAAAATTGTCTGCAACACCACAACATATGCAAAGCAGGAAGTTCAGGTAATGCTGGCGAGACATACTGCGACAATCAATTTTCAACGGCAGATAACCCCTGTCTTAAAAAATGCAATCAATTTAAAGCAGATTGCACCGAAAAAACGAATGCCGTTAAGTGATTTTTAATTCCGTTGGGTATATTAGGGCCTGCACGACAAACTAAAGAAAAATGAAGCGCCACCTTCAGGTGAATTTTCTGCCCAAATATCTCCACCATGTGCCTTAATAATTTTCTCACAAATTGCAAGACCTAAGCCCAAACCTCTTTCCGTTGTAATTTTTCTACCGCGATAAAATTTTTCGAATAATTTATCTTTTTCATCCTGCATAATGCCAGGACCCTGATCCTTCACACGAACAATGATTTTATCTTTTTTTTGAGTCGCTGAAATTTGAATCGTCGTGTGAGGCGCAGTAAATTTGACAGCATTTTCCAAAAGGTGTCTGATCACTTCAATGAGCAAAGTGGCATCCACTGGAATTTTAGGCATATCCTTAGGTATTTCAATTTCAAGCCTTCGGTTTTCAAATTCATCACCCATCGAATTTACAGCAAGATCAACCAATGTTTGAAGCAATAAATTTTCCTTTTCAAACTTGATTGACTGATTTTCCAGATAAGTAATTTGTAGAAAATTATTAATCAATCGACTTAATTTTTCGAGTTCGAGATAACTGCTGGTATACAATAATTTTATTTCTTTGCTGCTGAGTTTAGTTTTACTTTCAATTAACGTATTGAGTGATCCCATTGCAACAATCAGGGGGGCACGTAAATCGTGTGAAATATCTTGTAATAATCGACTGCGCACCTGATCGATCGCTGCTTTCAATTCAGATTTTCTATCTCTATCTTCAATTCGATCAGCCTCCAATGCCAATGCAATTTGGTGCGCACAGGATTCCAAAAGACGCATTTTTTCAGGGGTAAAAAGTGATTCTGCTTTTTGTGGTTTTATTCTAAGTACGGCGATAGAACCCTTTGTTGTGAGCAGCGGCAAATATAACGCCTCGGAAAAAGACAACGTCTCCGTCCCTAAACCCGCCTTTTGACCCAACTCATAAACCCATTGCGCAACACTTTGCTCTTTTGGATTTAACGCTTGTTCTGTTTGATAACGGGCAAGTATAGATAATTTAATTTTATCAGGACGTAACGCCAAAACTTCACAATGAAAAATTTCACCAATATATTTCACACCAATTTCAAGTATTTTATCAATCCCGCGCGTGCTCGATAATCGCAAACTTAACGTGTGAAGAATGCTGGTTTGATATTCGGTAAAATAAGACGATTCTGCTTGTCGACGCGTTAAAATAGACAAGTTACTGATAACGAGTGTAACAAGCAACATCGCTAACAACGTGAAAAAATATTGAATATCTGAAAACATAAAGCGATAGGAAGGCCCAACAAAAAAATAGCCATAAGAAAGAACACATAAAATAGAACCTAAAATGGAGGGCCCAATTCTTCCAAATAATGAAACAATCGTAATAGCCAGTAAATAAACCATAATCAAATTACTGACCGCAATCGCCGGATAAAGCGCAAGATTAAATATCGTGGCTACTGCAACCACACCCACTGTTATGCTGTAAATTTTCCATGCAATCGGTTCTTTTAAAGCGGGCGTTTTCGCTGTCAAGCTAACAACCGGGTACGTTACAACATATACGTCAATTTCACCACTGTGACTGACAATTTCATCCGCTAAATCTTTCGAAAATAAATGTTTCCAACGTGATTTTATGATTTTTCCAACTACAATTTGTGTGACATTTTGTTGATGTGCACAATTCATGATTTCTTTGATAATATCCACACCTGCAATAATACGTGTTTCTGCACCCAATTGTTCTGCAAAATGCAAATTTTTAATCGCATTATTACGTTCTTCTTTTGATAATCCCAATTTAGGTGTGTCGATATGCAAAGCGATCCACTCTGTTCGCATCTTTGTTGCAATTCGTTTTGCTGTTCGAATTAATTTAAGTGATTCTGAACCTGCGCCCACACACACTAATATTTTTTCCTGTGACGGCAAAATGGATTCTGTGCCTTCCCCTTCTCGATACAATAACACCTGTGCACCGACGCGTTCAGCTGTAATTCTCAGCGCTAATTCACGTAGTGCTGTTAACTTGTCACGACGAAAAAAATGACTTACTGCTATTTCTGCTTGTGCTGGAAAATATACTTTTCCTTCTTGTAAACGCTTCAAAAGATCTTCAGCAGGCAAATCAACGAGTTCAATGGTATCGGCAATTTCAATCATCAAATCAGGAATGGTTTCTCGAATTTTATTACCAATGATTTGCTCTACATCATCTTTAATACTTTCGATGTGTTGCACGTTAACCGTTGTATACACATCGATTCCACGATCCAATATTTCTTTAATATCTTGCCATCGTTTCGGATGTCGTAATCCAGGCACATTCGTATGCGCCATTTCATCAATCAAAATTAGGCCTGGATTACGTTTTAATGCAGCATCTAAATCAAATTCAAGCAAATTTTTATCACGATATATCACGGTTCGACGCGGAATAATTTCAAAATTTTTTAGCAGGCTTTCTATTTCTTTTCTACCATGCGATTCTGCAATGCCAATAACAACATCTAATCCTTGCATGTGCTTTGAAAGCGCATCATGCAACATCGTGAACGTTTTTCCAACACCGGGTGCTGCACCAAAATAGATTTTTAATTTTCCTAATTTGGATTGGCGTTCTTCTTCATTAATTTGTTTTAAAAATTTTTCAGGACTATGGCGTTCATCTCTCATAATTATTTTCCATCTAAACGATCTAGTGCGAGATTGAGTTGTAAAACATTAATGCGTGGTTCACCTAAAATTCGAAACGTTCTTTTTTCTGTCTGTTTTAAAATAAGTTTTGTAATTTGGTCTGAAGAGATATGCCTTGATTTTGCAATACGCGGCGCTTGAAAATAGGCAGCTTCAGGACTGATGTCAGGATCTAATCCACTGGCTGAAGCCGTTACCAAATCAACGGGAATAAAGCCATAACCCATATTATTTTTTAAATTTTCAACACGACTTTTTACGAGCGTTAATAGCAGAGGATTAGTGGGACCTAAATTAGAACCTGTCGAATTCGCAGCATTGTATGGAAAGGGCGTCGTTGCGGAAGGTCGTCCCCAAAAATAACGCGGATTTGAAAAAGACTGTCCAATCAATAAAGATCCAACTGCATTATCTTTTTTCCAAATAATACTACCATTAGCAGGCCCATGAAAAAAAATCGCTGCAATCCCCGTAATGACAGCAGGATAAATAATGCCTGTTAATATCGAAAAAAGAAGCAGTAACATCAATCCTATTTTTAATTGTTTCAATATATCAATCATTCTGTTACGTCATTCCCAAATTAGAAAGTACCCAGTCAATCAATTTAATCCCAATAAATGGAACGATTAATCCGCCCAATCCATACACTAATACATTTCTACGCAACAGTCGTGCTGCAGAAACGCGACGGTACCTGACACCATGCAGTGCTAACGGAATTAAAAAAATAATAATAAGCGCATTAAAAATAACTGCCGATAAAATTGCACTATGTGGCGTTGATAGTCGCATGATATTAAATAGGTTTAATTGCGGATATGTAGATGCGAATGCAGCGGGTAAAATAGCAAAGTATTTAGCAATATCATTTGCAATACTGAATGTTGTGAGCGAACCGCGCGTCATTAATAATTGCTTTCCAATCTCAACGACTTCAATTAATTTAGTCGGGTTTGAATCTAAATCGACTAAATTACCCGCTTCTTTCGCTGCTTGTGTTCCCGTATTCATAGCAACGGCGACATTGGCTTGTGCAAGTGCGGGTGCATCATTTGTGCCATCTCCCGTCATTGCCACTAAAAAACCGTCACTTTGTAATTTACGAATTAATTTGAGTTTATTTTCGGGTGTCGCATTTGCTAGGAAATCATCGACACCTGCTTCGGCTGCAATTGCAGCGGCAGTTAATGGGTTATCACCCGTCACCATAATCGTGCGAATGCCCATTTCGCGTAATTGTGAAAAACGTTCTTTTATGCCGCCTTTTATAATATCTTTTAAATGAATCACACCTAAAACTCTTGTGCCTTCAACGACAACGAGAGCAGTTCCTCCTTTACGCGAAATATTTTCAACATGCTTTTGCACAGACATTGAAAATTGGCCGCCTCGTTTTTTGATATAATCTTCAATGGACTCAGCAGCACCTTTTCGAATTTGTCTTCCAGATACATTGGCGCCGCTCATTCGAGTTTGTGCGGCGAATGGAATAAACGTTGCACCCAGCTCTGAAATATCGCGTCCACGCAAACCATATTTTTCTTTTGCTAAAATCACAATACTGCGACCTTCGGGTGTTTCATCCGCTAACGAAGCCAATTGCGCCGCATCGGCTAATGCTTCAATGGTTACATTATCGATGGGAATAAATTCTGTTGCTTGTCGATTTCCTAGCGTAATCGTCCCCGTTTTATCCAGCAATAACACATTAATATCGCCCGCTGCTTCAACAGCACGACCCGATAGTGCAATGACATTGGCTTGAATCATCCGATCCATACCTGCAATACCAATGGCAGACAATAATCCACCAATCGTTGTCGGCGCGAGACAAACAAATAAAGCAATTAATACCGTAATTGAAATGACTTTACCTGTTCCTGCTGCGTGAACGCTATAAATTGAAAATGGCAGAAGCGTTGCACACACCAGTAAAAAAACGATGGTCAAAGCAGCCAACAATATGGTTAAGGCTAATTCGTTGGGTGTTTTTTTCCGCTTGGCACCTTCGACAAGCGAAATCATGTGATCCAAAAAAGTTTCACCAGGATCTGCTGTAATCCTAATAATGAGCCAATCGGAAATAATTTGAGTTCCACCCGTCACAGCATTGCGATCTCCTCCGCTTTCTCGAATCACTGGTGCACTTTCGCCAGTGATTGCACTTTCATTTACCGACGCAATACCTTCAATTACTTCTCCATCGCTAGGAATAAAATCACCCGCTTCTACGAGGACAATATCATCCCTGTGTAAATTGATAGATTTAATACGTGTGATTTTAGCGTTACGATTCGGCTTTGATAATTTTTTGGCTTCAATTTCACGACGCGAATGTCGCAACGCATCCGCTTGTGCTTTACCACGTCCCTCTGCCATCGCTTCTGCAAAATTGGCAAAAATCAGTGTAAACCAAAGCCATAATGCAACCGCTAAAATAAAGGGTGCGGGTGCTTCGCCACGCCCTAATAACGCTTGTAGAAAAAGAAGGGTTGTTAAACTTGAACTCACATACACAGTAAACATCACGGGATTACGTATTTGATGCTTGGGTGTTAATTTTAAAAATGCACTAGCGACAGCCGTTTTCACAATTTTGATATCAAATTTTATTTTGGGTTGTGTTTTAATGAGCATTGTTTCCCCAGAACATCAAATGCTCGACAATAGGTCCTAATGCTATCGCCGGTAAAAAAGACAAAGCACCCAAAATGAAAATGACACAGATTAATAAAACAATAAAAAGGGGGGTGTGCGTGACCAATGTGCCTGAACTATTCGGTATTATTTTTTTAGCCGCTAAAGATCCTGCAATAGCGAGCGTTGGTATTGCAATCCAATAACGACCGAACAACATCGCAACACCGCCCAATAAATTATAAAAATTGGTATTGGCATTCAGCCCCGCAAAAGCGCTGCCATTATTACTTCCCATCGATGTAAATGCATATAATATTTCTGTAAATCCATGGGCACCTGGATTACTTATCGAATTTGTTCCTGCTTTTGTGATCACAGCAATTGCCGTAAAAAGTAATACCACGAGCGGCATCACTAATACCGCAAGCGATGCCATTTTCATTTCATATGGTTCAATTTTCTTTCCCAAATATTCGGGTGTTCTACCAATCATTAAACCTGCGATAAATACCGTGACAATCACCACCATGAGCATGCCATATAAACCGCTACCTACACCGCCAAATATGATTTCGCCTAAATGCATTAGGAATAAAGGAATTAAACCACCTAAGGGTGTAAAAGAATCTTGCATTGCATTGACTGAACCATTGGATGCTGCTGTCGTTGCTGTTGCCCACAGTGCGGAATTGACAATACCAAAACGTATTTCTTTTCCTTCCATGTTTCCGCCCGGTGACAAAGTATTTTTGGCGATTTGATCAATGCCCATTTTTACAAAAGCAGGATTTCCTTTTTGTTCAGCAATGACTGTTGCAAAAATCATCGGAATAAAAACAGTGAACATGACAATCAAAATAGCGATGCTTTGACGTTTATCGTTAATCATAACACCAAACGTGTAACACAATGCGGCAGGAATGAGTAAAATCGCCAGCATTTCGAAAAAATTAGTGAGGGGTGTTGGGTTCTCAAAAGGATGTGCGGAATTGGTATTAAAAAATCCACCCCCATTCGTTCCTAATTGTTTAATAGCAATTTGTGACGCAACAGGTCCCATCGGAATCATTTGATATTTTTCTTGTTTCTGCGTGACTTGATTAATGACTGGTTCTATTAAATTTATTTTTTGATAGGGTTTAAAATTTTGAATGACACCTTGCGATACTAAAAAAAGAGAAAATACAAATGCGATTGGCAATAAAATATAAAGCACACTACGCACCATATCCACCCAAAAATTCCCGAGATTGCTTGTTTCAGATCTTACTAACCCGCGTACTAATGCAATCAATAACGACATACCAGTTGCAGCAGAAAAGAAATTTTGTACAGTCAGTGCAACCATTTGCGTTAAATAACTGAGTGTCGTTTCTCCCGCATACGCTTGCCAATTGGTATTAGAAATATAACTCACTGCGGTATTAAAACTTAAGCTTGGATTAACATTTGAAAAATGTTCTGGATTGAGTGGCAAATAAAATTGTAATCGTTGAATGATATATACAATCAAAAAACCCAGTAAATTAAATAATAACATGCTGGTTAAATATTCTTTCCAATTCATTCCTGTTTGTGTTTGAATCCCACAAAAACGATATGTCATTCGTTCGAGTGGCGATAATATTTTATTTAATCCGCTGGGTTTGCCTTCATAGACACGCGCCATGTACCATCCCAGCGGTTTGATCATTAGCAGTAGCACTGTTAAATATAAAACGATTTGCAGTATCGCATTATTAGTCATGCAAATTCCTTGTATTCACCTTAACTCAGATTCAGAATTTGTTAGGAGCGATAGAAGTGGGAGTGCAAACGACCACGTCAATGACATGCATGACACAGCGTTACGTATCGGCGTGATCGCTGGCGCTCGCACTTCCATCGCCTCCATTAAAACCATTCTGGTTTAAATAAAACAATAAACAAATAAATCAACACAGCCAGTGTAATTAATCCAAAAATCATATAAAAAATATTCATTATTTGCCTCAAAAAGCGTCTAGTGCATCAAAAAATTGAATAACACCTATGCAAAGCACAAAAAATAAAAGGGTGCCGATTATCACAATGAAATCCATCATCAAGATCACCTATTATTGTTTGTTCACTGCATTATTTTTAATGACACCGCACGCAATGCGATCGCCACCACCTCCTAATGCAACAGGTAAATCAGAATAATTATCATCACCGGCATGAATAATAACCGCGTGACCATTTAAATCACTTTCATTTAATCGCGGCGCTAAAATAGGATGATTTGCAACGCCTTTTTGATCAACATATAACGCAGGTAAATCGCCTAAATGACCTTCAGACGTATAAGGGCCTAAATGCTTTCCGGTATGATTTGGATCATAATGATCCCCTGCACTTTTTGCCTTATGTTTGCAGGAAGCGATACCATGTAAATGTAGACCGTGCATACCCGGTGGTAATCCGTGCAAATCAGGTGTCATCATCACACCATACACTGTGTTTTTAAATGTAATGGTGCCAATATCAGTGAGCGTATTTTCTGCTTTCGATTCTTTTCTAATTTTTGTGTTTTTAGCATTTGATTTGTCGGGTGTTGTTAAATACAGAGTAACCGTGACATCAGCCAACGTTGACAGTGAAAAAAAACACGTCATCATCAGAACACCGATCCATCTTTTATTACGCATTCACTTGTTCCTTCTTTGTGATTTTAAAATGTTTACGCCCCTAACCCCAATATCATATGCACATTGGTTCCAGCGACGCCAAATGAACTGACTGCGGCATATTCACAGCGTTTTTCAAAATGACATTGTTTTTGCGGTAAAACAACAGCCGATTTTTCAAATGAAATATTGGGATTGGGTTTATAATAATGCAAATTCGGGGGGACGAATTGATGATTCAATACACCGATTGTTTTAATCAATCCAGCGATTCCTGCTGCCGATTCACAATGACCGATCGCTGATTTAACAGCACCGACCCATAATTTTTGATTTGATTCTCGATCATACACCATTTGGATGGACTGCATTTCAATGGCATCACCTAACTGCGTGCCACTGCCATGTGATTCGATATAATGAATGCGATCTGCTGATAATGCGGCGTCTTCTAAAGCAGACTGATAACATTTAACTTGCGCATTACCATTCGGTGCTGTGATGCCATTACTTGCACCATCTTGATTCATCGCAGAACCTAAAATCACACTCAAAATCGTATCACCATCACGCAATGCATCTTCGTATCGTTTTAATAAAACCAAACCACACCCCTCACTTCGGACATAGCCATTGGCATCTGCATCAAATGATTTACAACGACCTTCAGGGGATAAAAAACCGCCTTTGGTTAAACAAACACTGATATCGGGTACCTGTATGAGATTAATGCCACCGGCAATCGCATAATCACAATCTCCCGATTGTAATGCACGCATGGCTTGATGGACTGCGACCAGGGCTGAAGAACACGCTGTTTTTATCAGCATCGCAGGTCCTTCAAATCCAAAATGAAACGCGAGACGTGCCGTCATTGAAAAATCAGCCATGCCAATACCTGAATACGGATTGGTTTGCGATAACGGTAATTGTTTTATTTGTTGCAACATAAAATCAGGAAAACCTGCGCCGATAAAAACGCCTGTGTTTGACCCTTTCCATTGATCAGACACAGGATTGCCAGAAAAATTTTCTAGCAATCGTTTTGTCATTATTAATAAAATTTTTTGTTGAGGATCCATTGCACTCGCAATACGCGGTTTTATGCCAAACTGCTCACTGGCAAAATGATCCGGTAATTCAATAAATCCACCATAGCGTGAATTGGTTTTTCCAGGGGCAAGTGGATAAGAATCGTAATAATCCGCATTATTCCAACGTGACAACGGTATTTCTGTAATCGCATCTTTTCCCACAATCAAGTTTTTCCAAAATGACGAGAAATCAGTTGCGCCAGGAAAAACACAGTCCATTGCGACAATGGCAATGGTTGATTCATGAAATGTTTTATTTTTTGATGTGCTGAGAGAATGGGGCATTTCACTTTTCTTTTCTGATTGTAAATAGTGATCCAATTCTCGAATCGTATGTGAAAACCAAAATATCGTCGGCTGTAAAGAAGAACCCAATTTTGCATTTAATACCTGACATAATTGCGCAGCTAACAAAGAATCGATATTGAGTTCAGCAAACGTAATGTCTGCTGTCACTTTTGTTTTTTGGCTAGGCAACAATAATTGAAAGCAACTGATTATTTCTGCTATTTGATTGGTGTGTGGCGTTTTAATTGAAACATACTTATTGCCACATTTTATCTTTTCATAAAATTGCGCTTCTAATGCATGTCGTTTTACTTTTAAAGTGCTCGATCTTGGGATTTGTGTTACGGCCATCACATCTGAAATGCGATATGGTGACTTTAAATGCGATGCTTTTTCAAATATTTTTTGCGTAATATCTTTTACATCGGCATGTTCTGTTGAAACAAATGCCAACACGGCAATGGGTATGCTTTGAGAAACTGCACCAAAAACGGCACATTCTTTGATATTTTCAATGCCATCATAATGTTTTTCAATGTGTTCTGGCATGGCTTTTTTGCCGTCTGAAAATACAATTAATTCTTTAATTCGGCCAGAAATAAACAAATTGCCAAATCGGTCTAAATAGCCTAAATCACGCGTATGAAAAAAACCGTCTGAATGGGCAGATCGCGTGGTTTCTGAGTCTCGAAAATAGCCCATCATTAATGCAGGGCCACGATACAGGACTTCACCTTGCGCGCTAATTTTTAAATCATCTCGATGCACACAAGGTCCTACATTACCCAATCGCCAACGGTGTTTTCGTTTTGTTAATGTAATCGGTCCACACGTTTCGGTTAACCCATACGAACACAATACTTCAAATCCAAACGCTAAAAATCGTTTCTGAACCCGTAATGGTAATTGCGCAGAACCAGACAGAATTTTTTCTAATGCGCCACCCATTTTTTGATGTATCGCCTGAAATAATAATTTTCCTAAGTTGATGTGCAAAAAACGATGAAAAAAATAGGATAATTGGATCATGGCATAAAAAATACTTTTTGAAAATTTTCCACGTTCATCGACTGTGCGTTGTATTTTATCATCAAATACCGTTAATAAACGTGGAACAGAAATTAATATCGTAGGATGGTACAGTGCAAACGATTGTTGTAATGCCTCAACGCTGAATGTACGAAACATTGCAATTTTAACGCCTAAAAATAATGGTTGAAGAAATCCACAAAATAATCCTGCAACATGAAATAAAGGTAAAACGGTTAATGAGCAACCGTCTTTCGGTGTTAGGTTTTTATAAAATTGTTTTAAATAAAGATAATTATGATGTGACAACATCACGCCTTTATAATCACCCGTGGTACCTGAAGTAAACAATATTGTTGCAATATCCTGTGAACAATCATTCTTTATTGTGTTAGATGAGCGATGCGTTGCATGTTGCGTCCATTTTAATTCGTGCTCATAAATCTGGATGGTATATTCTGACTGCATCGCAACTGCATCGGTTGCAGCCATTTCATTTTCTACGATACAAAAACGTGCATCCGCAATGAGACATTGATTCTTTCGATCGGCGATTGGTAACTCAGGATCAATTAATACGGCTGTGGCTTTTGCAATCCAAATGCCAAACAACGCGATCACTGTTTGAATGCGATTGTGTGACATTAAAATCACACGTTCACCCTTTTTGATTTTATGTTTTTGCAGCTGTTCTGCAAAAGCCTGTGCTTGATGCACCAATGATGAATAAGTCACTTGCTGCCAAGCATGCCCGTCCCATTCAACAATCGCACAAGCGTGCGGAAGACGTATTGCGGTTTCCAGCAAGTGAACTTCAATCCGTGAATTCTGCTCTGATTCTTTCATACGAAAATTATATCATGGTATTGTTTTTTTATAGATGGGTGATATTAGGAACGTGCATAAAATAACTCCCGCGAGTGACACTTCATATTGACGTGAGATTAATGTGTTCTGATTGAAGAAATGTGAAGGAATACTTGATAGTATTTCGAGCATTTCTGAATGAAGAACACATTAAGATCGCGTCAAGATGAAGATGTCAGTTGCGGGAGTTATTTCATGCACGTTCCTTAGAGGGTGTGATCTCCCTGTAGGGCCTCTTTTTTTGCTTCTTCTATCAACTTAGGGGGTACAGCAACCGTAGTAGGTCGCCAAAAAAAGGAACTGATATACGTACTTGCTGATAAAACAGTCGAAGTTAAATCACTTCCTGTCTCTGCAGGTACTGCATTGGAAATATAAATACCACCCATTCGGGTAATTTGTCGAAATACAATCTCTCGATAGCTTGCATCCACAACAGAAAACGAATCGATAAATTCAAATCGAAACGAAAAATGCTCAACGATTCCAGCATACAACAATTTTTCTACGCTCTCGTCGGAAACAATTGTATGATTGATAATCAAAGCAATGGGCGGCGTTGTGTAAGACTCAGTGTGATTATGCAATGCTTGATAAGTCGCATCGATTTCATCAAGCGTCTGTTTAATTGCATGCAATGATTCATGGGCGTCCAAATTATTAACAACGATTATGATGCAATCCTTTGGCTCTTTCATCAGCGCCTTTCGAATAAAGCCAAATCTGGGACTACCACTGGGATCATAAAAAGCAACTTTCACACTATGGTGATTGTCCTCGCGGGCACGATAGTCAACTCCTATCGTGGGAACATATTCCTTCTGTATTTCCTCTCCTTTCAAATTACGCATAAGCGCCGTTTTTCCCGTGTTTTCCGGTCCTAACAGTAAAACCGAAATCTTTTTCGGTTGATTCGCATTTCTCATCACTACCTATCCGATAAAAAATAAAGGTTAGCCATGACCATAGCATAGATCATGTAGCCGATCTTCGCATTAATCGTTCTGCGAATCGCATCACTCATGGCAGGGTTTATACTGCAATGGCACTACCTTAAGCATGTAATGCGGTCAGACGTAAACGCATCGCAGCAAAAAGTGAATTAATCGCCTAATGTACATGATTTGTAGTATTCGTATCTTAAATACCGTACACGTTCCTTACTTGCCGTCATAATTTTTCGTAGTCTCACGTCTCCATAGAAATGCCGCTTTTGCGGGATTTTTTGTGATAATTTTCGTTAAAATGCTCGATGTACTAACCAGTACACCTGGTCTTGGTAGAGCCCCGGACTGTGACTCCGGTCGTCGATGGGTTCAAATCCCATCGTCCACCCCATTTAAAGGCAGGTGCTCCGGGTACGGAGCCATGTCATTACCCATAAGTCCTCTCTTCGCGCCGGTTGCGCACTGAGGCAAACGCGTAGCCAGGCAACCAGTGCGCGCTCTTCAATACGTACATCGTGGCGAAGCCACGTCCGATCGAATTGCTTTCGTGCGAGGTTTGCGCGACAAAAATCGATCGAGCGAGTTGCCTGCGGTAGTAACGCCATGGTTTTTGAATAATCTGATGAATCGCGCATCTCCTTTTTCTGCAGCGACGAAAAGGGGAGATGGGTAACCCGGATTTATTTTTGCTCCATGTGACAAAAGATCTTTTGCAGCATCATAAAAACCATTTTCAGTCGCAAGACACAGATAAGTATTTTCAGGATGATTGGCATCAGCACCTTTTCGTAATAGCATTTTTGTCGCTGGATGATTTCCACGGAAAATGGCATATGCGAGCGGTGACAGATTAAGTTGATTCATTTTCCCCATGTTAGCGCCTTTTTTGATGAGTGATTTTACAACGTCAATTTCACTTTCAATCGCACAGGCTTCCATTAGCCAATTGCTATTAAAAGCATCCGACATTTTTGCTTTTCTTTCGCTAACACGATGTATTTTTTTCCATCGTTCATCACGATTCAGTTGATCAAGTAAATTATTTGCTGCGCTTTCAGCGTCGCGTGTTGTGAGTAATTGTGTGGAAAAAATCGTGCTCCCTGATTTTAAGGATGACAGCGCTCTGTTGGTTTCTAGCGCGAGACGTGCAGCATTAAAATATTGAAAGTTTCTTTGGGGTAGTCGATTGGCGTCAACAAATACCCATTTTTTAGCCATAAAATCAAAACCGATCATGATGGCGTGCAACGGAGAGCCAATCAGTAGTGCAAATGTGCATGCAGTGGCAGAGGCGCTTTCCTGAAGGAGGTCAAAATATCGACGTAATTCGAGCATTGAATAGGCGCCTGTAAAATGGGCGATCCGTTTTATCCCGCGTTGCGTTGTTATTTGCGTGTTTTGGATGGCTGCTAATGCAATGATGGAATTTTGCCCTTGATTTTTTTTCCAAGTAGACGTGACATTTTTAATAACGGGATATTCTTCCGGAGATTGCCCTATGACAATATCATCAAAAAATCGTCGCACATCTTCTGGTGTTGTGTCAGAAAATCTCGCGTTTTTTTCTGTAAATTTAATGCGACGGTGAAATGATTTCATATCATGAGATAGGTGATATTGCGCTGCAACGCAAGCAACACCATGGCAAAGTCCTTCACTGGATGGGTATCCCAATCGTGTCATCGTGGTTATTAATTTGTTATGAGATGAGTAAAATCGTGACAGGTCACATGAAGTAGTTAGGTTTGAGGGAGATTGAAAAAATGAATATCGAAGTCGTCGCATAAAAATCCTTTTGAGCAAAAAACAACGCGGTGTATTTGAATTCTACGGTAGTTTCCGGGTAAATGTGAATAGAGAGCCCTGTGGTCTGATCATTTTCTTCTGTTTTTTTGCCGTGCAATGTCATATAGTGTTGCCACCTCAAAAGGCGCAACCAGACTTTTTTCATCAACACTGATTGGAATTTTAATATGAGACGTACTCTTCGATTATTTACAGGCGTAACAACACAGGGGCAAAGGAACAGTTTGTTAGGCGCTCAACCGATTCCATCCATGACAAACTCAGCAAACCCACCCATCGGTAATCAAGAAGCGCGTTATTCGTTCCTCATGAAAGTTTCCCGGAATCAGCTGGATTTTCCAATTTTGCAAGCATTAATGAAGGATGGTAAGCATCCATTAAATGAAGTACAAGTGATGGCTGAAACAATAGACTTAAATCGTACGCAATTGTCTATACTTCAAAGAGGTTATCGATATGGTTTACGCAGAGATGACTTTTTTTCTGAAGAATATAAGAAAATGGAGCGCTTGATTATTCAAGAAATGTCGTACCATGCTGATGGCGTTTTTTTTACGCTCGTGCTAGATACATTGTGCGCTTTGCTATCAGACCCGCGCGAACCCCTCACGGCTAAACAAGCATTTTCTCTCATGGCGAAATGCAAATATGATGAATTGTGCCATCTTAAAGAAACCTATCGAGATGGTTTTCGAAAAAAAGAGCTAGGCATGCGGCCTGCCCAACAAAAGACATTGCTTGCCCTGCTATCAGATCCTAAAAATCCCCTAACCTATGCACAAGCGCGTCAAGAAGTAGAGGGGCTGAGTGACGAAGCATGTAGATTATTGAGTAGAATATATCCACATCATGGGCGCAGGGAACATGCACAACATTTTGCTGCACAACAGCCAAAGAACTATTTGCCTCGGACGGATCTTGATCAGTTTCCTGCTTCATATCTTAAGGCGCATAAGCAGCGCATTGAAAAATTTGAAGCATTGATAGGTGCTGGCATGGAGCCTGATAGGGCTGTGCGTATAGCAGATGAAAAAGTCAAAATACCGTCACCAGCAGCATTATTTGCACTGCGCAACCCACTGGTACCAGAACTCAAAACGCCTGCTGATTCTGCCGATAAAAAACCGAGCACGCCATATTGCTCGTTTTCCTAGCGTGTATCTGCCCCGCGTTTCTTATTTAAGATTTGCAATGCCGTAATTATATAGGGGCACTGCCAAATTGTAGGCTGCTAACCAAGCTGCTCTGCCCGATGCGCGTGCATATTGTTTTTGCCAAAAATAGTAACAGCTCAGCCACCCCCTTTGAAAAAGGGGGTGGCTGAGCTGTTACCAAAAAACTGTGATGAATGATTGTTTGTGTCTGGCATAATTAACTGATCCTTTGCTGGATAGTCTTCTCATGTTAATTCCTTAAACTGCTGAAGTTAGCTCTAGATGTCTAGGACTTTCAAGCTGCATTGTCGGCGCTTTCTCCCACAATGCATTTAAATACGCATTCACTTTCTGAAAGCCTCGCGCAAATGGATTCCTTGGTTCTTTAGCGTGTTGATGCCATGCCGCACCAACCGCCATGGCAGACAGCATAAAACCAGTTAATTGTGTGGTATACGTTGGCACTGGTCCTTGCTTGAAAGCAAATTGCGATAACGTTGCCAGCAGACTGTTTAAAAAAAATATAAACGCCACGCTCACTGAAAATGAAAACCCCGTTTCATTGCAAGCCGCTAAAACAGAGGCACTCGCTGTTTTGACACTGTTTAGCAGTTCGATACCTGTTTGAATGCGTATGAAACTCACTACGATTTGAAAATATTCTGTTGAAAAATTATCTTGGTTAATAAATAAACTGGCAAAAGAATTGATAAAGTAATTGATCGTTGCACCACAAAACAAGGCATAAGCAACCGAAAAAGCCAACGTTGTATTACCAAGCAAATGATAGGCTGGATTTTTTCTTTCAAAGTAATTGGCAGTTTTAACGCTGCCTGCTTCGGAGATGGCATATATCGGCTGTGAAATCGCCAAGCTGCACACAGATGCCGCTTGCATGCCCAGCAGTGCTGTGGTACCTGAAAGGCCATAATAAAAAGTAACTAAAAACTGAGCTGCGTACTCAACCGTTGCGCTACATCCAATGTGCAGCCCTTTAGAAACCAGTTTTTGACACTCGGCAACACCTTTGGAAAAACGAAATAATTCATACTGCCAAAAATCAGATTTCAACAAAAGATACAGGGTGCAAGACACTAACGCGATCGCTGAGGACATGGTGTAAGCCAAGGCAGAACCGTTCAACCCCATGTTTAATTTCATCACAAAAACATAGGTTAAAAAAACATCCAAAGCACATTCTGCCGTCTCAACAACCAGTGGTGGCGTGAGGCGTGATAAACCAACTAGCATCCTCACTTCAGTCAATCGTATCAAATCAAATAAGTAACCAAAAAAAGCGATGCGAAAATAAGAGCCACTGCTATTAATGACACTTGCAGGTTGTTTTGCCGTACGATAAATCAACGGCGCTGTCAAACACAGCATACCTGTTATGATCGCCAACCCCGCAGAAAATAATAATCCTGTGCGATACACAATCCCTATTTTTTTAGGATCAAACGGTACTTCACCTGCTGTCTGAGCAACACGTGTCGTTATGTAGCACAGTGGTGAAAATGTTGAAATAAAAATAAAATCTTCTAAGGCTGCAATGTCACCAAATACATTTAATAACGCCTGATTTTTTCGAGATAAAATAACGCGCTTCGCAACATTTTGTCCAAGGATGACGGCGGCTCGCAAAAAAAGCAACGTACTGGATTGAAGCAATTGCATGGATGCGTCTGTATAACCGGCTGGTGGCGTCAAGTCATTATTTTCAATACGAGACATGGTGATTGTTTTCGCTTTATTATTTTCATGGGTTCAATTAGGTCGCGATACTATCATGTATTTCATTAGAATCTCAGGTACCTTCCGTGTTTTTAGAAGTGAGTCGTCGTGTAAAATTGTAGTTTTTAGACGTTTAAATTCCAAAAAAATACCTGTACAAGCGTGCTGTCGTGCGACACTTAAAAATCTATTTCTGGTAACAAGACGTTATCACCACCTTCATTTTTGCTTGTTGCGAGACCATCAGTGTAAAACGGGGCAGGATAGTATTGCTTGTAATCTTACTGCATTTTTAATATGGTTGCGAGTTCATTCAATCATCAAGTTTCAAATCGTTTCATTTGTATGTATATTTAAAGATTATCTAACGTGGAAGTATAAGGAATAGCTCGCTATTTCGAAACTTTTTGAATGAGAAACGTTTAAAGATGACTGTCATGTTGGGATACCAGTTTTAGGACTTATTTCGTACCTGTGCAGTGATTGAAGTGGGCGCGACAACCTGAACGAGGGATCAAATATGAATAACCTATCTGGCTTGATGGCACAAGAGAATCTCCCCGCGATCATGGTCAATGACAAAGGATTTATCGTAAACATTAACACCGCCTTTGAAACAGCCTATGGTTACACCAAGACGGACTTAGTGGGTAAACCATTATCTATTATTATTCCCGAAAATTTACGTCATGCGCACGACATTGGTTTTTCGCGCTTTTTGAAGACCGAAAAACCAACCTTGTTGGGGCAGCCTTTGCAGCTCACAATACAAAATGCTGCGGGCGCAGTGTTGATGGCGGAACATAATATTTATGCGGAAAAAATAGATAATGAGTGGGTTTTTGTGGCAAGCATCCAAGTAATCAGCGGGAAAACGTAATGGATTTTGACAACAATCAGCTGATAAAACAATTGCGCAAAACCATTTCCATTATGGAAGTGATGTGTAATTCAATTGATGAATCTATAATTTTGCTGGACAACCAGAGTCAAATTAAATGGTGTAACTCGATTTTTTGCAACCTGATTAATCATCGTCAAATAGAAATACTGGGCAAGCCTATTTACAATATATTCCATCTCAGCAACATGCAGTCTGAACAATTCAAGGATATTTTGTTAAATTTAAATACTCATAAAGATAAATTGACCGTCAGTGAATTTATTTACGTTCGAAACGGCAAAGAATTATCTTTAGACGTATCCATCATTCAATGCAACGATGAACAAGAACAACTGTTTGTTGTGATTTTTCGTGATGTGACCGAACAAAAGAAAATACATCAACAGCTAGAACATCTGGCCCATTATGATTTGCTGACGAATTTGCCGAATCGCTTGCAATTAGAAACTTTTTTTAAATGTGAGATGGCGAAAGCAGAGCGTCATGAACGAAAACTCGCCGTTTTTTTTATAGACCTGAATAAATTTAAAGAAATCAATGATGTTTATGGGCATCATACGGGAGATTTAGCTTTAAAAATGATTGCAGAACGGTTGCTGACATCTGTGCGTAGTGAAGATTTTGTTGCACGGATTGGTGGTGATGAATTTGTTGTTATCAGTGAGTTTAACGACAACGACATTGCGACACAGATTTCGCAAAAAATGAAAACCGCGTTGGATCGGCCATATCAAATTTTTGGTAATACACTGAATTACTCTGCAAGCATCGGCGTTTCTTTCTACCCAGATGACGCAAAAAATATGATTGATCTGATAAAAATTGCCGATCAACGTATGTATGAAGCAAAGAAGTCGCCAGATCGGTAGAGAGAGAAACGTGATTCGGCGTTCGATTTTGCGAGATTATGCAATTTGATTGTTGCGGTTTACATTGATCGGAATGAATGCGGGTTTTTGTTTGTCACTGTATCGCGACACCCAATTTTTAAACGTAGATAATGGTAAGCTGTGCGCTTCACAGTATCTCACCATTGTGTCGGTACCACTTTCGAATACTCTGACGTGCGCACGTCTTGCCTGCGCGTTCATTTCCATGCGCATCATTGAATTTTCATTGTTATTTATTTGTTTTTCTTGAATTTGCATTGCTCACCTCGTGTTTGTTGAAAACAAAGCAAGGCTAGC
>Ga0155584_1015_pt1 | contig 25100 bp, 20 predicted proteins | sample RifCSPhighO2_12_FD_107241 | JGI IMG/M metagenome (GOLD analysis project Ga0155584, IMG submission 107241) | Gammaproteobacteria bacterium RIFCSPHIGHO2_12_FULL_40_19
CGGGATTATTGATTACCATAGTACCCACAGTGCCGCCAGGGTCAACCGTCGTTAATGAGGTAAAAACGGACAATGGTGTCGTTATTAAAGTCATTAGTAACGGGATTAACTATTTCTTACAGGCCGTTAACTCAATTGGCAATAGTCTTATTTTTAAAATCATTAACTTAGTTGAGACAGCATCGCTCAGTTCTTCCTTTCAGTCTTTTGCGCGTAATGTATTTAGTGGCATGTTGAATGCATGTGGGCAAATTTTATCCAGTGCGCGCAGTGAAAATAATCCCAAACAGATTCGCGAAATTGCAATAGCTTCTTATTCATTAACGGGATTATGGTCTCTGGTATCGACCGCGGCTTACGTAGGCGCTTATTTTGCACTCCCTTTTATCGGCTATACTACTGACACAACCAAAGCAACCCGTGACTTTTTGTTCTACACCGGATTTGCGATTTGGCCCACATTGACGCTCACGACCTTAGGGCAAGTGGCTTATGCCTCTGGCTTTTGGAAATCTTCTTTAATTACTTCGTTGTTGAATCGTATCCCCGCTATCGTCGGTAGTTATTTTTTAGTGACTAGCTTGGGTTTGGCAACAACGGGTATTGCGGCTGCAAACTTGGCAGCGCCTTGGTTAGTTTATTTGGGAATGGAGTTTTGGATGCGACGTCAAACCGTATTCAGCGATTTTTTTACATCCAGTTTGAATGATGCGGATAAGCCTGAGTACACAGAAATCAAAAAACAATTCGTTGCGATGGCCGTGTTGAGTTTGAAAGTGGGTTTTCAGCGGTGTACTGAATGGTTAAATGTACTCGTTATCACCATGCTATTGGGCGCGTTGAACACAGGCAGTTTGCGTGCGATGAATCCTTCACTCAATGCCATTTCTTTGTGGAGTCTATTTTCACAAGGTATTGGCACGGGTGCGAATATGATGGTTGCCAAGCTGATAAAATCACTTGAAAAGGCGAGAGAATGGAATCAGCCTGAGGCGGAACAAGCTGAAATTTATGCCAACATCAAGTCGGTGATTACAAAAAGCATTGTTGCGGGTGTGCTGATCAACGCGGCTGTCGGTGGTGGAATGTATGCAGCGAGAGAACGGATTGTGACTTGGTTTATTGATAATCCTTTGCCGCAAACGCGCAAAGATGCAGGGGTATTGTTAGGTGTGGTAGGAATTGGCCTGGTTGCTGACGCCCCTAGATTGATTGCTTCTACCATCATGACTGCCTTTGGTAAGCCTTTGTCGCCCAATGTGGTTTCATTGGTGCTGATGAGTCTTGGTATTTTGGGCAGTTATTTGATGTCTAGAAATCACGATGACAGCTTTTCACTGATCTCAATGTTTGCCTTTCGTTCAGCGACGATTTTATTGGCAGCACTCATTAATCTCCATATGATGTATCAATCCGTTGTTGGATTGTTTGCGGACATCGATAAAAAAATTGAAGCGAAGCATGTTGCAGCAGAAGAGGCTTCGACGGTGGTGCCTCTTCCTGCATCCGAAGAAGCACAACCTAATTGTTTCGTGCGCGCTTACTGTAATTTTTTTGGAGCAGGCTATGGCAACAGGCCATCTGTCGTTGCGCCAGCTCTTTCTGCCCCTTTGTTGGAAGGGTTAATGCGCTGAATTATATTTCATGCTATCTTTTCACCCCAAAAACTGGTCTGTGTTATTATTAAGCGTACCATTCCATTTCAATTATGTAGATTGAGGAACCCAATGAGCGATCCCCTGCAATTTCCCTTTCAGGACTGCGATCCGCAAGAGACACAAGAGTGGAAAGAAGCCTTGGATTCTGTGCTCGAATTTTTCGGCCCAGATCGTGCTCAGTTTCTGTTAAAAACCTTGATGGCCTATGCCAATTCGCGCGGCGTATCAGCGCCAGGCGGCATCAATACCCCGTTAGTCAATACCATTGCGACAAATCTCGAAGCCCGCATGCCTGCCGCGGATATCCCGTTGTTTGAGAAATTAACAAACTGTATGCGCTGGAATGCCATTGCCATGGTCATGCGCGCTGGCAAGGTATCCTCTGAACTGGGTGGTCACATTGCGAGTTTTGGCTCTATCGCGACCTTATTTGAAATTGGTCTGCAGTATTTTTTCCATGCGAAAACTGAAAATCATGGTGGCGATCTGATTTATTTCCAAGGTCACTCTTCGCCCGGTTTGTATGCACGTGCGTTTTTAGAAGGTCGCATCACAGAAAAACAACTGAATGGATTTAGACAAGAGTTTTCAAAAGGGGGTATTGCATCTTATCCGCATCCTTGGCTGATGCCCAATTTCTGGCAATTCCCAACCGTTTCCATGGGCTTAGGGCCTTTAATGGCAATCTATCAAGCCAGCTTTTTAAAATATTTGCATCGTCGCGGATTGGCTTCAACCGCCAATCGCCGTGTTTGGATTTTTTGTGGTGATGGTGAATTGGGAGAACCCGAATCCTTGGGTGCTTTAAATATCGCAGCGCGGGAACAGCTCGACAATTTGGTGTTTGTGATCAATTGTAATTTACAACGACTCGATGGCCCTGTGTGGGGTAATGGACAAATCATTCAGGAATACGAAGGCGTTTTTCGCGGTGCTGGATGGAATGTCATCAAAGTCGTTTGGGGTGGTGGTTGGGATAAATTATTCGAAAAAGATCACGCGGGATTGATTTTGCAACGCATCAGCGAATGTGTGGATGGCGAATTTCAAAAATTTTCGGGTGGTGATGGCGCCCATTTGCGCGAGGCATTTTTTGGAAAATCTCCTGAGTTATTGGCCTTGGTTGCGGATTATTCGGATGAACAATTAAAAGCGGAATTGCTCGATGGCGGACACGATTCACAAAAAGTATATGCCGCTTATGCAGCAGCCGTTGCGACAGAACACAAACCCACCGTGATTTTGGCGAAAACAGTAAAAGGGTTTGGCATGGGCAAAAGCGGCGAAGCATTAAATGTCGCGCATCAAACGAAAAAAATGCCGCTCGAAGATTTAAAACATTTCCATGATCGTTTCGGATTAAATTTATCAGATACGGATATTGAAAAATTAAATTATTACAAACCTGAAAAAAATTCTCCGGAAATGCAATTTTTAAAAGCGCAACGTGAAAAATTAGGCGGCTCATTGCCGGCGCGTTATCCAGCGTGTGAAAAATTAATCATCCCTGAATTAAGTGCTTTTGAAACATTATTAAATGGTTCGGGTGATCGCGATATTTCGACGACAATGGCTTATGTGCGCACGTTAGCGATTTTATTGAAAGATAATCATATCAAAGAACGCATTGTCCCTATTGTTGCCGATGAATCGCGCACATTTGGCATGGAAGGATTGTTCAGGCAGATCGGTATTTATTCGCCGATTGGTCAGCGTTATCAGCCAGAAGATAAAAAACAATTAATGTATTATCGCGAAGATGAAAAAGGACAATTGTTGCAAGAAGGTATTTCAGAAGCGGGGGCGATGTCTGCATGGATTGCTGCAGCCACTTCGTATTCGAGCAATCATGTGCCAATGATTCCATTTTATATTTATTATTCCATGTTTGGTTATCAGCGTTTTGGTGATTTAGTGTGGCTGTCCGGTGATATGTGTGCACGTGGATTTATTTTGGGTGCTACTGCGGGACGTACAACATTAGCGGGCGAAGGTTTGCAGCATCAGGATGGTCACAACTTTATGATGTTTGGCATGGTGCCAAATTGCGTTTCGTATGATCCTACTTTTTCCTATGAATTAGCGGTGATTATTCAAGATGGTTTGCGTCGTATGTATGCAGATCAGGAAAATGTTTTTTACTACCTCACGTTAATGAATGAAAATTATCATCATCCCAAAATGCCAAAAGGCGCTGAAGCGGGTATTTTGAAAGGGATGTATTTATTCAGCGGGAGTGAGAGTGGGCGTGTGAACCTGCTTGGTGCTGGCACTATTTTAACTGAAGTGATTAAAGCGGCGGATATATTATCAAAAGAGTTTAAAGTGACGGCTAACATTTGGAGTGTCACGAGTTTTAATGAATTACGCAAAGATATGGATACGGTTGCCCGTGAAAATCGCTTAAATCCCAGTGAAAAACCGAAATTGTGTTATGTTGAGCACTGTTTTGAAAAGAATACTTTGCCCGTGATTGCTGCAACGGATTATATGAAATTAAATGCGAATCAAATTCGTCCCGCGATTCATGCATCGTATTATGTGTTAGGCACGGATGGTTTTGGTCGTAGTGACACGCGTGAAGCATTGCGTGATTTCTTTGAGGTGGATGCAAAAATGATTGCCTACACAGCGTTGTATGCATTATTTGAAGCGGGAAAAATAGATAAAAAAGCGTTGTTAGCGGCACAAAAGAAATTGGGTATTGATGCAAGTCGCGCGGAACCGACGACAGTTTGAGTGGGAGTGTGAGTGTGAGCAAAGAAATTAAAGTCCCTGATATTGGCACTGCCAATAAAGTTGATGTCATTGCTGTATTGGTCAAAGTAGGCGATACCGTTGAGATCGATACACCACTGGCAACATTGGAAGGCGACAAAGCGAGTATGGATATTCCATCGCCGGAAGCGGGGGTGGTTGAGTCTATTGCGATTAAAGTCGGTGATAAGGTAGGCGAAGGCTCGGTGATTTGTGTAGTGAGTGGGAGTGGGAGTGTGAGTTCAGAGGTGAAGGCAGTTGCCATGCCTGCTGCCACCGCTTCTTCCACTTCAAATACCGTTCCTCCTTCTGTTGCGACTTCCAGTGTTGCTCACACTCCCACTCCCACTTCCTCCGTGCATGCCAGCCCTGCAATCCGAAGACTGGCACATGAACTAGGAATTAATTTATCGAGTATCCCCGGCACCGGCGAAAAAGGCCGTGTGACAAAAGACGACATCAAAAATCATTTATCCCGCGGAAACACTGGAAATTCAGGCTTTTCTGTTCTCGCACAACCCATCGTTGATTTTGCAAAATTCGGTGACATTGAATCACAACCCTTATCAAAAGTTAAAAAAATATCCGGTGCAAATTTGCATCGCAATTGGGTGACAATTCCACATGTTACACAATTTATTGAAGCGGACATTACGGAGTTAGAAAAATTCCGACAAGCGAATAAAGAAAGTGCTGCAAAAAAAGGCATAAAATTAACGCCGCTTGTTTTTATCATGAAAGCAGTCGTTGCTGCATTAAAACAATTTCCCCACTTTAATGCATCACTCGACGCATCAGGTGAGCAATTGATTGTGAAAAAATATTTTCACATTGGTGTGGCGGTTGATACACCAAACGGTTTAGTGGTGCCGGTGATTCGCGACGTGAATAAAAAAGGATTGTATGATTTAGCGAAAGAATTAGAAGTGATCAGTGCAAAAGCACGTGATGGCAAATTAACGATGGCCGATATGCAAGGCGGCTGTTTTTCAATGTCGAGTTTGGGAGGTATTGGTGGTACTGCATTTACGCCGATTATTAATGCGCCCGAAGTTGCTATTTTGGGTGTGTCGCAATCATCTATGAAACCGGTTTACATGAAAGATAATTTTGTGCCGCGATTGATGTTGCCATTGTCATTATCATACGATCATCGTGTGATTGATGGTGCAGATGGTGCGCGTTTTTCAGTGTTTTTATCGCAGTGTTTGTCGGATATTAGGACGTTGTTGTTGTAGTGTGGGTGTGTGAGTGTGTGTGTGTTCTGAGGTATAGTAGGTAACATGGGATAGGTTACAAATGGCGCGCAGTTGACATGCAGATTTGAACGAACTGATTGAGAAAAAATGCGCGCATAGTTACTCATATGTAAGCGTTTTTTCGAATGAAGTTCGTTCAAAGATGTGTGCCAAATGTGATGCCATTTGTAACCTATCCCATGTTACCTACTATAAGGTTAACCATTTATTTTTTACCAAACATCACTAAAATGTTAAGTAAAAACAGATGATTCAACTATACCTCAGAACTCACACTCCCACTCACACTAACTGTTTGAATTAATCATGAGGTTTTTTTATGTCAGATAAATTACACGCTGAAGTCGTTGTATTAGGTAGCGGCCCTGGTGGTTATTCTGCTGCATTTCGTGCTGCAGATTTAGGGAAAAAAGTGATTCTCATCGAACGTTATGCCGTGATTGGTGGCGTGTGTTTGAATGTTGGTTGTATTCCCTCCAAAGCATTATTGCATGTGGCGAAAGTCATTGATGAAGCGGCAGATATGGCAGCGCATGGCGTTGAATTTGGAAAACCCACATTAGACATCGCAAAAATTCGTGATTACAAAAATGCGACCATCAAAAAATTAACCGGTGGTTTAGCGATGATGGCCAAGCAACGTAAAGTTGAAATTGTCACGGGTGTTGGACAATTTGTTGATTCCAAAAAAATTGCAGCCACAAACGATGGTAAAGTAACTGAAATCACATTTGATAACTGCATTATTGCAGCGGGTTCATTGCCGGTGAAATTACCGTTTGTGCCTGAAGATCCCCGTGTTTTAGATTCAACAAGTGCATTGGAATTAGAAAAGCCAGATGCAGAATTATTGGTTTTGGGCGGTGGTATTATCGGTTTAGAAATGGCAACGGTTTATCATTCACTGGGCGCAAAAATTTCTGTTGTGGAAATGATGGATCAACTCATTCCGGGTGCTGATCGTGATGTGGTGATGCCATTGCATAAACGCCTTGAAAAACGCTATGAAAGCATCATGCTCAAAACGCGTGTCACCAAAGTAGAGGCGAAAAAAGACGGTTTGTGGGTAACATTTGAAGGCGATAATGCCCCGAAAGAAAATCCCAAAAAATTTGATCGCATTTTAGTGGCGGTGGGTCGTCGTCCGAATGGCAAATTAATCAGCGCAGAAAAAGCCGGCATTACGGTTGATGAACGTGGATTTATTCCTGTTGATAAACAAATGAAAACCAATGTCGCAGGTATTTATGCGATTGGCGATATCGTGGGAAATCCCATGCTTGCACATAAAGCATCAGCAGAAGGTCGTTTGGCCGCAGAAGTGATTGCAGGTAAAAAACATTATTTCGATGCCACATGCATTCCATCTGTTGCTTATACCGATCCAGAAATTGCATGGGTGGGTGTTACTGAAACACAGGCGAAAGAACAGGGCATTAAGTTTGGTAAGGGTGTATTCCCTTGGGCTGCTTCAGGTCGTGCGTTATCGGTTGATCGCACCGAAGGCTTTACGAAATTAATTTTCGATGAAAAAAATCATGTGATTGGTGGTGCAGCAGTGGGTGTGAATGCGGGTGAATTAATTGCTGAAGTCGCACTGGCGATTGAAATGGGTTGTGATGTGGAAGATATCGCATTAACCATCCATCCGCATCCGACATTATCTGAATCCATTATGATGGCAGCAGAGGTGTTTGAAGGTACAGTGACGGATTTGTATATTCCAAAGAAGAAAGAGTAGTGTAAAGAACCACGAATGAAGTTCGCGCAGCGAACGAAATGAGTGATGGTTTGAGCTCAAACCATCACTCATTTCGTTCGCTGCGCGAACTTCATTCGTGGTTCTTTTTCAAGCTCAGAAAACACATCACTCAAAAGGATTTATATCGTGCGTCACATAAAGCTCATGCTCATTTTGATTATTGTTCTCGCATCGCTTTTATCTGGCTGCGCGCACATACCATCAGAATCATTACCCTCCGTCAGTGCGCCCAATACAACCAATAAAACCGCGCTTCGTATTTATCAAACATTACCGGTTTATGCCAAAGCCGCAAAAATGCCATGGGAACCTGTTCAAACGAATAATATTCAATTGTCTTCGATTGTCCGTGAACGATTAACCGCATTAGGCATTATGCACGGTGATTCTCTTTCTGAAGCGATTACTGAATTTCAAGTAGAAAATGGTGTGAAGCAAACAGGCCATATGAATCAAGCTACGTTAAATGCTTTAAATATCACACCAGCACAACGTTATCGTGTGTTGGTTGACAGTATGAATGCATGGGCGAAGTATCCAGAAGATCAAAATAGTCGCTATATTCAAGTGAATATTCCCAGTTATTCGATGAGGTTAATTTCGCATGGTGAAGAAGTATTACAGATGAAAGCCATTGTTGGTCGACCTTCGCGTCCAACGCCGTTATTAACATCGAAAGTAACGACGATCGTATTTAATCCTTCGTGGACTGTGCCAGAAACGATTTTAGCAAAAGATGTCATTCCGGGTATGCGAGAAAATCCCAATTATATGAAAGAACATTATGATATGCGTGTGTATGCCAATCACGATAAAAATGCACCAGAAATCAGTACGGCATCGATTGATTGGAAAACAGCTACCGCGAGTAATTTTAAATATCGCGTGACAGCACCGCCCAGCGCAATGAATCCACTGGGTCGTTTCAAATTTATTTTCGAAAATGATCATGATGTTTATATGCACGATACGCCTGAAAAAGCAGTCTTTGCGATGAATGATCGCGCGCGCAGCTCTGGTTGCATTCGTCTCGAAAATCCCTTGGCATTGGTAGAATATTTTTACGCGGATAATACTGATTTAAATGCGGAATTGGTAAATCAGTATTTGTCGACGTATCAAACGAAATATATTCAGTTGCGCAATGCCATTCCGGTGTATGTCACTTATATTCTTGCATGGGTTGATCCACAAGGTCATGCGCATTTTGCGGAAGATATTTATCAACGCAGCGCTAATTCGTAACGCGCGCTGCTAAAATTACTTACCTATATTGTTCTCATAAATACCCCTGTTTAATGTGCCCTTGCACAACACCACACGTCAATTTGTGCAACCCCGACTCTTCTGAGTAGATGACTGATTTCGCTGACTGTGTTTCCCGTTGTCATCACATCATCTAAAATCGCAATATGTTTTGCTTGAGTGGAATATGATAAGGCGAAGGCGTTCGCGATATTATTTTCACGTTTATGCGCAGGCATGGTTGATTGTGCTTCTGTATTTTTAATGCGTACGCAAGTGCGTGTGTCGATGGGAATGTTGAAGTGTTTTCCAATGGGTTTTGCAATTTCTACTGCTTGATTAAATCCACGTTCTTTTAAACGTTTATGATGTAATGGCACCGGCAGAATTAAATCAGGTAATGTGTTTGGTGTGTAATGCTGCTCAATAAAATGAATCCAATATTGCCCCAATAAATGTGCAATAGATAAATCACCGTGAAATTTTAATTTCCAAATGAGCGCAGGAATGGGTGCTGTGTAATTGAATAATGCAAAGGTGTGATCAAAAGGGCGTGGTTTTGAAATACACTGTCCGCATAGCATGTTGAATGATGTTGCTTCGATGAATAAACCACAGCGCATACATCCTGCTTCATGATGCGGCAATGTGTTAACGCAACGATTGCAAATGAAAGTGGTATTGTCGATAAGAAAATCACAGAGTAGGCACTGCTGAACAATCAGGCGATCAGAAATTTTTTTTAAGAATAAGCGCATAAATCACAGAAACGTTAGTAATCTGTGATCAGCATAACACCCAAAAAAAACCCCGCAATACGGGGTTTTTGTGCGTTATTTTTTAGATGTAGCTAGGTGAGATGTATGAGCTTGAAAAAGAACCGCAAATGAAGTTCGCGTAGCGAACGAAATGAGCGATGGTTTGTGCTCAATTTAACAACTCTGCTTTTGACTCTTTCTTCAAAATAAAGTAGTAATGGAAATATTTCCAATAGCATTTTTGTTATGAAGCACAAACCATCGCTCATTTCGTTCGCTACGCGAACTTCATTCGCGGTTCTTTTTCAAATACTAAGGATTCTTCTGAAACCACATCCGTTTTAATACATTATCTTTGTCAATGACGTGATGTTTTAACGCAGCCAAAGTGTGTAAAACAATAAATATTGCAATAGTCCATGCTAAATAAAGGTGCCAATTTGCCATTAATTCTGACAAGGCTTTGTATTTTGGAATTGCATCCCAATGAATATTTGCGATACCCCAAAAAGGAACGTGATAACCCGCTGCCAACGTCATCACAATGCCGGTGATGGGCATCGCAATTAACAGCAAATAAAACAAAAAATGCACTGAGCGTGCTGCATATTTTTGCCATTGCGGCATGGATAACGGAAAACGAGGCAATGGATTTGTCCAATGCCACAACAATCTAAAAATCATGAGTCCGAGGATCGTGACCCCTGTTGATTTATGGATAAACATTAATAGGCTAAAAAAAGGGCCTTTTGGCAAATAATTAAAACTCACGCCCGCGATGAGCATGATCAGCACTAACACTGCAATTAACCAGTGTAAAATCTTAGAGACGGCGCCGTAAGTTTCTTTCGTATTGCGTAAGCACATAAAATATCCTTGTTTGTAGGCATTTAGGACATTTTGAACGAAGTGTTCACTGAATGCAATGTCAGTGTGGTTGTGCTAAAGTGCTGCATAATTTATGAAAAATACTGCCCATATCGATCAAAAAGCCCTTTCAAAACGGCAACAAAGTGTTGTGCATTCTCCTTTGCCTATCGATCACGTTTATCACGAAATCGTGGGACAATTATTGTCGCGCCTGGATTTAATACGCATCCAGCCAGAAGCCATTTTAAATGTGGGGTGGCATCTTCAACATGCAGCAGCGCAATTACAGCAACGTTATCCGGCCGCAACAATAAAAAATGTACATGATCGTGCTGCGATAGAGCGTTGTGAGGATGAATCTGTGGATTTAATCATCGCACATTTTGCATTGTTAGCTGAGCCAGAACCCTTGTATTTATTGCGTGAATTTTCGCGTGTTTTATCGCAAGAAGGATTGTTACTGTTTACCAGTTTAGGACCTGATACGTTTTGGGAATTACGCGAGAGTTTCTTGGCAGTAGATCGTCATGTGCATGTGCATCCCTTTACGGATATGCATGATGTGGGTGATTGGATTCGTGCTTTGCAATTTGATGATCCTGTGATGGATCGAGAAGTGATTACCTTAGCATATGAAGACTTAGATTTATTTTTTGACGATTTAAAAAGTGCAGGTGTGACGAATGCGCATCAAGCACGTTCTCGCGGTTTGATGTCGAAAAATAAATGGTACGCGATGTTATCGCAGTATGCGCAATTTAAAACAGATGACTATTTTCCAGCAACGATAGAAGTAGTGTATGGGCATGGATGGAAAGTAAAATTAGCTGAAGATAATAATGGATTACAAGGAGAGATAGCAATTTCAGTGGATCAAATTAAACGAAAATAAAAATTTTTCATTCACACTTCAATTTATATCTTCCCATGAGTTTTAATGCTTCATCTGCTGTCAATGGTTTTGAAAAAACATAACCTTGAATGTCGCATTCTTCTAGTATTAATGCATCCAGTTGTAGGAGTTAATTCGTACACATTCCTTACTTCGATTTTATCAGCACATAGATGGCGCCGGTGCCGCCATGTTTATTTTTCGATGAATGAAAAGCCAGTACGAGGGGATGTTGTCGAAGAAAGTGATTCAGTAAATTTTTGATAACGGGTTTATTGTCAGCAGAGTAATGTCCTTTTCCATGAATAATACAAACTAATCGCAAGTGATTTTTATGTGATTGTTTTAAGAAAATATCTGTTGCGTGAATAGCCTCATCCGTTGTGTGTTGATGTAAATCTAAAGTTGCTTCTATGCGTGTTTTTCCCTGTCGTAACTGTGCGAATCGTTTGTGTTGTAATCCTGGACGTGAAAATCCAATCACGTCTTCTCCAGTGATTTCAGATTGTTTTTCCGTGAATTGAAACGTTATTTTTTCATCGAATGGTTCTGCTGAACGAATACATATTTGCTTTATGGATTTTTTTTCAACAGACGCTGTGATTTTTGGGTCTTTGGTCCTTATTTTAGGCTGAGATGTTTGTTTCAGTGGTTTGACATTTGAAACAGCATCACGAAAGAGTTGCCGTTCTTCATCTGAAATTCTTTTCGTTGCCATGCATTAGGGCCTAATCACACAGCGAGTTGAATCGATACGTGTTTTTGACAATAATTTTGGATGGATCGCAGGATACCGTCTGCCTTTAAACCACACGCGGCCAGCATTGCATCAGGGTTTCCGTGATCTAAAAATAAATCGGGCAGGCCAAGATGTAAAATGGGTAGATGTTGATGGTGTGCTGAAAGACACTCACTCACTGCCGATCCAGCGCCACCCATGATGGTGTTTTCTTCGAGCGTGACAAGCAATTCATGTGAGGCGGCTGTAGTGAGAATACAATTTTCATCGAGTGGTTTAACAAATCGCATGTTGATGACAGTCGCATCTAACATTTCTGCTGCAGAAAGGGCTGCAGTGAGTAAGCTGCCAAATACGAGTAACGCAATTTTTTCCCCATGACGCACATGCACCGCTTTCCCGATCGGGATGCTGGTTAATGCTTTTTCTATTGCGATGCCAGTGCCTGTTCCGCGGGGATATCGTACAGCAGCAGGGCCAGGATAGTGATAAGCGGTAGTCAGCATTTGTCGACATTCATTTTCGTTGGAAGGCGCCATCACCACCATGTTGGGAATGCATCGCAGAAAACTCAAATCAAAACTGCCTGCATGGGTGGGGCCGTCTGCACCAACCAATCCTGCGCGATCGATGCCAAACGTGACGTCAAGATTTTGTAATGCGATGTCGTGAATTAATTGATCGTAGGCGCGCTGTAAAAAAGTGGAATAGATGGCAACAACGGGTTTTTTATTTTCACACGCTAATCCTGCTGCAAAAGTCAGTGCGTGTTGTTCTGCAATACCGACATCGAAATAGCGATCAGGAAATTGTTTGGCATAATTCACCATGCCAGAGCCTTCGCGCATAGCCGGTGTAATACCAATTAACTGTGAATCTACCGCTGCTGTATCACATAACCATTCGCCAAATACATCTGAATACGTCGGTTTTGTGGCAGGCGGTGTTTGGGATGATGATTTAGAATAAAAACCTGGTTTTACCGCATGAAAATCAATTTGTGCTGCTTCTGCAGGCGCATAGCCTTTTCCTTTAGTGGTAATAATATGCAGTAATTTCGCACCTTTTAACGTTTTTAATGTGCGTAATGTTTTAATCAAAGTTGTTAAATCATGCCCATCAATCGGGCCGATGTAATTAAATCCCAGTTCTTCGAATAATGTGCCAGGAACGAGCATACCTTTCAGGTGGGTTTCCGTTTTTTTGGCAAAGCGTGAGATAGGGGGCATTTTAGCAAGAAATTTTTTGCTGCCTTCGCGCAATGTCGCATAGGTTTTTCCCGATAAAATACGACCCAGATACTGGCTGAGTGCACCGACGTTTTCTGAAATGGACATTTCATTGTCATTGAGAATGACGAGCATGTTAGGAGGATCGATGGCGCCACCATGATTGAGTGCTTCAAACGCTTGTCCGCCCGTTAATCCGCCATCACCAATGATTGCGATGACTTTACGATCTTGTTCATTGAGGTGTGCACCAACGGCCATACCTAATGCAGCACCAATGGAAGTGCTGGAATGGCCGGTGCCAAAACAATCATAAACACTTTCGTCTCGTTTAGGGAAAGGCGCTAGCCCATTTGCTTGCCTTACGGTATGAATGAGATCGCGACGACCTGTCAGAATTTTGTGGGGATAAGCTTGATGACCGACATCCCAAATTAAACGATCCTCGGGTGTTTGATAGACGTAATGCAATGCGATCGTTAATTCGATTGTCCCTAAATTGGCGGCAAAATGTCCGCCACATTGATCGAGTCGATCAATCAAATAACTGCGTAATTCGGCCGCCAGCAGCGGCAGTTTTTCTTCTGGCAATTGGCGTAAGTCTTTTGGGTCGTTAATTTGACTCAGTAAAGGGAATTGATCCGCCAAATTTGACATTATAAGCCGCCCGTACCTGTATGCTGAAAGGGCACATTATAACGAGTCTGGAAGATGATTGTTAGAAGAAATTGTTTACACTGTAGTTCTGTTAAGCAAAACATTGTTTTAAATAATAAACTTTGGCAAGATGGTGCAGAACAATCCCCATTTTTTTACCGGAGGCAGGATGCAACGCCATATCAAAATTGCGACAATTTTTGGCATTTTAGCGGGTATTTATTTCATTTTACCGTATTGTTTCGGGATTGCTGCAAAACACTACGCATTCACTTTTTTGGAAAATGAAAATCAAACGTTGGGTAAAGTGCTCGGCATTCATTTGGATTTTGATCAATATGATCGGGGTTGGTTTCATTCGAGTGCTGTTTTAAAGATTGAAAAACGGAGTGCGGATGGACATTGGGAGATCATAAAGAAGATTCCATTGGTGATAGATCATGGACCCGCTTATCGAGAAGAAAACAAATTTCAAGATGGTTTGGGTATGATAAAAAGTAGTGGGTTGCAATTGGATAATTTCCCCTACCAAATTACCTTTAGTGATAATATTGGTTTTAGTCGTCAGGAAGGTATCTTTGAGTTAACGCCTAACAAATCCAGTACGTATAAGCCTGAATTTCAAATGAGCTCTTTGGTGTTATACACAAACAGCAATCTGAAAGCCACAGACTTTCAGTTTAATGTTGTAGGCCAAGGGCTACATTTTCAAGATCCGCAGCAATCTTATTCATTAAACCTTCAAAATTTACAAACAATGGTAACAGCCAACTATTTGGATGATCGTCACTGGCAAATGACAGTGGGACTCAATCTTGAAAAGAATCAGTTAACGACAGTATTACCGAACGATTCATCCTCGGTGACAGTGAATGCAGATAAAATCAACATCAATGGTATGCATTTTGATACGCAACAAATAGCGAAAGTACTGGCAGAAGTGGTTCAATTGAAACAAGCGGCAGATGAGCAACGACCCACGAAGCCTACCGCGTGGATGGCATTGCTCCAACAACTGATCACGCAAATTGTTCACAACGACACTTCCGCTGAGATTAAAGGCTTGTCTTTCGTAACGCCGATGGGGCAAGTGGATGTGCAATACATTGTTAGTTTTCCAACGTTAAAGACAGAACATGATTATTTCGATGTGGCGACACGTAATGTAGGTAATTTGGAAGTTGAGATTCCGAATTGGAAATTTGTGAATACCGATGCGAATATGATGTTTGCACTCAGTAATTTTCAATACAATGAAAAAAATAATACTGTTTTCTCGCGACACTCAAAAATGACGTTGGGTGCAGTGAATATCAGCAACGTGCAGTCAACCGGCAATACCCACATCTTCTATGCGGCTGGGCTTTCTTATGAAGGGGAGCTTCATGGTGATCCGAAGCATCTTTCGCAAACGATGGGTTGGGATTTATCTAAACTGTGTTTTTCAGACAATTGCTTCAATAAAATTCATGGCAAACTTGAGTTATTGCAAATGAATTTTGATGCATTTCGTGGAATTGCTGCTGCGACGCAACAAGTCGTGCAATACGATCCACAACAGACTGAATCAATCGGTGCGCGATGGATGGATTTGGCAAGTGCTTATGCGAAATTGATTTCCCCTGATTCACAAGTCATTCTATCGCACGATATGATGACGCCATTCGGAGAAGTGCATGTGCAAGGCCAATTAACTTGGCCTGGTCTCGCGTCGCAAAGTACTTCTGTTTCAGAAGCATTTCCCGCGTTTTTAGATCAGACGGTATATCAATTACACATGATATTTCCAGCAGCGTATGTGAATGCATTTTTGAATCAGCAAACAACGGCACCGGAACCAGCACCAGCACCTGTAACACAAAATGCCGCTTCGCCAGCGGCTCCTCCTGTGGCTTCAGTAACAGCGGAAAAAACACCGGCGTTTGAAGTGCAAGCAGCGCAATTTGTGCAATATGCGCTTAATCAAGGGTATTTAAAAAAGGTCGGTGATGCTTACACAGTAGATTTAGCAGGAAAAGGAAGTGTCCTGACGATTAATGGCATACCTTGGAAAATGCCGGGGTGATTTGATTGTTGAGTTTATTGATCTCTGTGAATCAAATAATCACATAATGCTTTAAGCAATGTGGTTTTTAGTGTGAGCGATTGCAATAATGTGATGGCTTCATTCATTAATATTTTAATATGCGTTTGCGTGTTATCGCTGCCAAATAAAATAGCATGCGTTGCTTTCTGGTGCTTTACGTCTTGCCCTATCATTTTTCCAAGCTTTTTACTGTTGCCTGTGATGTCGAGTAAGTCATCTTGTAGTTGAAACGCAAGACCGAGCCTATTTGCAAATCGATCTAGAATTGCTAATGTGTTTTCGTCAGAACAACCGGCACCTAATGCGCCCATAATCACGCTTGCTCGGATTAAAGCACCTGTTTTTAAGTGATGGATCTGTTCCAACTCTGTAGGGGTGAGTTTTTTTCCTTCAGCGAGCAAGTCGAGCGACTGTCCAGCGATCATTCCTGAGGAGCCAGAATGCATAGCCAGTGTTCGAATCAGTTGAAGTTGAATCGATGGAGAAAGTGCCTCATGTTTCAGTGTTGCTAATAAGTCGAAAGCCAGTGTTTGTAGTGCATCACCTGCCAAAATAGCCGTTGCTTCACCGAATACAATATGGCACGTGGGTTTTCCGCGACGTAAGTTGTCATCGTCCATAGCGGGCAAATCATCGTGAATAAGTGAGTAGCTGTGTATACATTCAATCGCTGCTGCTATAGTGTCCAGCGCGTTGTGGGTTTGTCCGAAGCATGCCGCTGTGGCATACACTAAAATGGGCCTTAATCGTTTTCCACCATTGAGCGTGGCATAAACCATTGCTTCATGCAGTAGCGGCGCATTACTACTATTGGCGTTAATTGCCTGCTTAAGTGCGACATTTACGCGTTTACGGTAATCAGCCAATTGTTCGAGAAAAGGCGTTTTAATCATTTTTAGATGAAAACGCTTTGAGTGCTGGTTTTCCGGCATTATCAGTTAATAGTTGAATTTTTTGTTCGGCTTCATTCAATGTTTGCTGACAGTGTCTGATCAGCGCAATACCTTCTTCGAAATGTTGTAATGATAATTCCAGGCTTAAATGTCCTGATTCCATTTTTTCGATAAGTTGATTTAACTGTTCAAGCGATTTTTCATAATCAAGCGGCGTTGTTTGTTTTTTTGAAGTTTTACGAGTAGCTGTCATTGTTTTACTCAATTATAATTCTTTTATTGCAGAGCCGTAGTTTACTGATTACTTTTTGAGTGTGCAATCGTCATACACTGCAGGGCGGCCTCATTAAAATCTTTGTTAGTAGTGATGGCAGCGAGAGCGCCAGCGACGGCAACGCATGCATGAAACGTTGCATCGTTCCACTCGTACATTGCAGGCGCTATCGCTTGTGCTTCCATCACCGCTAAGAAATACGTGGTGCAGCCAAATTATAATGAGGCTGCCCTGTCATACACTGCACAAGGAGTAGATTTTTCACTCGTGTACCCTGTATGCTGATTCTGAACAACTAAGGGAATTTATGAGAAAGAATTTTTTTTTCGCCATTGGTATCGTTGTCATTATTATTATTAATGCGATTGCCTTTTCGCAAAAGAACCATCTTGAGAAATCTGCTTTTAATGTCGACACATCCAATCAAACATTCGCTTCAATACAGAAAAATTTAAGTCTGAGGAATGATTACGCTAGTATTATTTTTTACGTGCGACAAATAGAAAATTTGGAAAATGGCGCAAAAAAATGTGTTAACGATTCCGAATCTCATCTCAAAACCATCGGCGAGTTATTGAAATCAACAGAAGTAGATCATGTATCACAATTACAACGTGCTGATATTCAATATTTGCAAGGCAAACAAATACATTATGTGAAGCAGTTATCTGAATGCCGATTGTTTGTGTATCGTTCTCAAGAAGCGTTGAGTAATTACAAAGATATCATACAAAAATTAAGTGCAAATCAAATTTTAAAACGCATAACGCCCATTTGGAAATTGAACGAAATGGATTGGCTGCAATCCCTGAAAGTATTTGATTTTGAAAAATTCTTGGTCATCAGTGGGATTGAGTTGGTCTCAGACAATCAATGGATTCTTGGCTTTGTTTTATTAACATTTACGATGTTTATTGCGTTTTATCTCAGATTATTTTTAAAGCGCATTATGTTAGAAGTAGAACATACACATCTATTATGGCGTGCATTGTTGAGCGTCTTGTCAAAATATATAGTGCCCTGTGCATTTTTCGGATTTACCAGTGCCTTTTTAAATGTGATTTTTCAAGAAGTATCAACGACGCCTACTATCGAACTCATTAGCCATGCCGCTTTGACATTAACGTTATTATTGGCGTTGTCAAAATTCCTTTTTTATCCGGCATCATCGATTCCAGGATTATTTTCCGTGTCGAGCGATGTTGGTCGTATGCTGTATCGAAGCACGTTTTTTTTAGTGATTATACTGTTTTTTGGGTATGTTTGTGCGATGTTCATGCGTGAACAAGCATTACCTTTATCATTACTTGAATTATCACGTACAGTGTTTGTCACTATTATTGCTGGCATTGTGGCTTGGATATTTATGGTGTGGTATCGATCCGTGCATGCAACACAGGTAGGAAGTGCGAATTTCGTTTTATTTTCAATGTTGTTTATGCTGACATTGAGTGCACTCGTGGTTGTAGAGTGGATTGGCTATCATCGCCTTGCGGTATTTTTAATTTCAGGTTTATTTTTAACCGCAATATTTACTGTGATGGCTGTTTTGGCATGGCGTTTCATTGACGCTTTGTATGACTGGGTCGATAACAAACAGTATGTGCTTTCTAGAAAAGTGCACCAGCTTTTTGGCGTTAAATACAATAAAAAAATGCATGAGATATTTTTAATTAAATTATCCGCTTATTTTGTTGTGCTCAGTTTTTATGTGATTGCGATTCTGAAAAGCTGGAGCATTTCCCCAATTTTTGTTGATCTAATTGGTGATGGATTGCTCCATGGATTTAAATTTTCAGGATTGATGATTGTTCCTTCGCGTCTCGTGTTTGCATTGATTACATTTTCGATTGTTTTGTTAATCGGCCGATTTTTTGCGGCAACCATTGCAAAAAAACATCACTTTAAGGGTGAAGAAGATACGCAAATTGCGATTTCGACCATCACGATATACGTTGCATTCGCTATTGCGCTCATATTTTCGATGTTAATGACGGGGGTGGATTTCACAGGACTTGCGATCATTGCGGGTGCATTGTCTGTCGGTGTTGGTTTAGGTCTGCAAAATATCGTCAATAATTTTGTGTCAGGATTGATTTTGTTGATTGAGAAACCGATTAAACCGGGCGATCGTATTGTGATCGGTAAGACAGAAGGATTTGTACGTAAAATTCGAATTCGTTCAACGCAAATTGCAACGCTTGCTAAAGAAGATGTGATTGTGCCTAATGCGGATTTGATTACGCAGCAAGTCACCAATTATATGTTTCGCGATCGTAATTCGCGCATTGTTTGTCAGGTTGGTGTGGCTTATGGTAGTGATATTGATTTAGTAAAAAAGATATTATTAGAAATGGCTGCAAAGCATGATGATGTTGTACATGACACACCGAATGAACCGTTGGTTTTATTTAGTCGCTTTGGAGAAAGTGCTTTAATATTTGAATTGTGGTGTGTTATTCATGACGTCAATAAAAAGTATATTGTGGTGAGTGACTTAAATTTTGCAATTAATGCCGCATTTCTGCATCATAAGATCAACATTGCCTTTCCTCAAAGAGAAATTCACATTAAGGACTATGTTGCTGTAAAGCAAGTGTAATTATTTATGAAAAGCGAATTACTCAATAATATTTATTCTAACTTGGTCAGCACGGCTATTGTGTTAATCGCAATCTGTCTCATCTATATATTATTTTATTTTCTAGTTGTGCGAAAAATTAAAGATGATCGACGAAGACAAAAGTTTCGAATCCGATCGTTTTACGTAGCATGCGTTATATTTTTATTTTTTATGGAGCGTGTCTGGGTCGAGGGCTTCACACATTTGCTAGCGGTATTAGGCCTGGTATCTGCGGGCTTGGTTGTCACTAATAAAGAAACCATTATGAATTTTGTTGGTTGGTTGGTGATAACGTGGCGGGGTCTTTTTTCCGAAGATGATTTGATACAAATTCAACAATATAAAGGTTATGTGAAACGCATTGGCATTTTGTATGTGATGCTTTATGAAGTATCTGATACGAGTGGTAATATCAGTGGTCGCGTCATTCGTATTCCCAATGGATTGGTATCCAACAACCCCATTATTAATTTTTCACAAACAACGCATTTGTTTGAGCAATCTTTTACATTATTGTTTTCAAGTGATAACGATTTTGTCGTACTTAAAGAAAAAATTAAAACGATAGTAGATAATGTGCTTGCAGAAATTTATAAGGGTAAACAAGAATTTTCTGTTGATTATCTCGGTAAGCGCAGCAAGCAATTACCAGGCCGTATACGTCTAGGCGCGAAAGTAGCATTGCAATCTAAGTCAGAAAATTTATCAACGGTGCAACTCATGACGCGATATTATTGTTTTTCTCGGGATGCAGAAAAAATTCAAGAGTCCATTCTGTTAGTACTGCTCGAGTTTGTTAAAAACGAGCAGTCGGTCAAATTGGGTTAGAAATACACCTAAAGGTTAATTTTGCACAACTTATTGTTCCGGTGGGTCTGGGGGCGCTAGTCACTATCTTTTTGAATTAAGGGTAGTTTTTTTAGTAATTTTTGTAAGATTTTTGTTGTCAGGAACACTTATCCAAGATATATTTTCTCATGGTAGTTTGTTACCATTGTCAATTGATTGCTGAGTAGTTAAGTTTTTTCCTGTGGCCGTTGTTACAGGAATGCTTTGTTGCTGAGTAATCTTAAAATCAACGGACTACTGTACGTTTATGTATAGTGGTTTTTATTTATTTTTAGGGAGTACCTCGGATGAAAAATGTTTTTAAAAAAGGCTTAGTTGTTCTTTTGGCTAGTTTGTTTGTAACAGGTGTTTTTGCTGCAACAACAACAGTAACAACAGAAGCGGGTGCAGCGCCTGTTGCTCAACATGAACACGTAAAAAAGCATTGCACTAAAAAGCATTGCCACACTGTTAATGGTAAAAAAGTATGCAAAAAAGTATGCAAACACCACAAACATGTTGTTAAAAAAACGACTGTAACTAAAGCTGAACCAGCTTCAACAACTGAAACAACAACTGAAACAACAAAATAATCTTTTGTAGTTGAGCGCCAAGCAGGTAATTTTTTAGCTGCTTGGTGTTTTTAAGGTCATATATCTTCCTATCATGTCCCCTTTTTTTCATTTTTTCCAATACGACTACCCATGGTTTTTTTATCATTTTTGATTTAATTTTTATTGGGCGAAGTTCCTCTGATTTAATACGTCATTTTTAATAATGCGTTTTTGCGCCCAGGCTCATTTAAAAAAGACAGGCACGAAATCATTTTGTGCCTGTCTGCATCTGCATTGATCAATGTTTAATAACTATTTTGGCTGTTAGGATCACCTTGTGTGGGTTGATTAGAAACTGGCGGTTCAGCAGGTGCTGTTGGTGCTGGAACGGGAGGTTGATCGGCTTGACCTGCTGGTGGCATGCTATTATTATTTTGCATAGTTCCTGTCGATGGATTTCGATTCAACGGTGATGCTAGGTTGGGATCACCTTGTGGTTGATTCGTTTCAGGATTTACATTTTGGTCAGTTGGATTTGCTGTTCCATTTTGTGGTGCTGATGGCGACATCGTGTCCCCATTGTTATCTTGATCTGCGGCTAATTGTATTGTCGCTGGTGAAGGTGCAGATTGATTGAATTGATGACTAGCAATAGCCGTATTCAAACCCGTTAAAGCAATAATACCAGCTCCGATCATTACGATTTTCATGTAAATTTCTCCTTAAGTAACATGAGTTGCCGCGCAAACAGTGCGTGACTGCCAAAGATTCTAGCACAATACAGTTTTTTTTTTGCAAGAAATAGAGAGTTCTCAGCGTATCGCTTCCAGGACGTGATACAGTTTTAAGGCTTTTTTATTTTTTATTTTCTTTTGATGACAGCTGAGACTGGGATCGATTAGGACGCGACTATTTAGCGCTTCACGTCCTAATAACAGACGATATCTCAATGGATCGCGATTGGATAAGGTGACTTCCATTTCCCATTGTTCATCACCAATGATGAGTGTCGTCGTTATGACATAGCGATGTTCGATGTGACCGTTTGAACTCATGATGTGTCTTTCATCAATCAAGGGGGCAATGCAGGATATTTGTATTTTCTCGTCACCTTGCAGAGGATGCATATCGAACTGAACAAATCGTCTCTGATTTTTTTTAACATGCCTAATATTAAATGCGTGTAATGCCGATGTTTTTGCGCCCGTGTCAATTTTGGCTTTAATTGCAGGGATATGTAAATCAGGCAGCTGACACCATTCATCTCTGCCGATGAGCAACCTATTTTTAATGCTCAATTTACTGTTATCCATACTGCTAACCTTGGTAACGACTACGTGGCCCAATTGGTTTTGCATTCTTTTCAATATGTTTAATAACGGCTGTTGCAATATCTTTTTGGGTCGCTGTTTCGATGCCTTCCAGGCCTGGGGATGAATTAATTTCTAAAATCAGTGGTCCGCGTTTTGATCGAATTAAATCAACGCCCGCCATGCCTAAGCCCATTATTTTTGCCGCTTTAATGGCCGCTTCACGTTCAACTTTGCTAATGCGAACATGTTCTGCAACACCACCGCGATGAATGTTGGCGCGAAACTCACCGGGCGCTGCTTTGCGTTGCATGGCAGCAATAATTTTGTCCCCAATGACAAAACATCGAATATCGGAGCCTTTTGATTCAGCAATATACTCTTGCAAAATAATATTGGCGTTTAATCCTCGCAGTGTTTGAGTGACGCTTTCAGCAGCCTTACGTGTTTCAGCCAACACAACGCCGACGCCTTGTGTGCCTTCTACCAGTTTAATGATGAGCGGTGGTCCACCGACTAAATCAATTAAATCGTTAATGTCGCTCGCTGCATGGGCGAATCCGGTTGCTGGCATGTTAACGCCTTTCATAACGAGTAATTGTTGTGAGCGTAACTTGTCTCGCGAACGGGTGATAGCAAGAGATGAGTTAATGCTATACGTACCCATTGTTTCAAATTGTCTGAGGATAGCTGTGCCATAAAACGTTCTGTTTGCGCCGATTCTAGGAATAATTGCATCAAATCCTTCTAGTAGATGGCTTTTGTATTGGATGGATGGTTGTTCCGCAGTGATATTCATATAACAACGTAAGTAGTCAATGACATGAACGTCATGACCGCGCGCAACCGCCGCTTCATACAGTCGGCGTGTTGAGTAGAGCGCTTTGTTTCTTGACAAGATCGCAATTTTCAATGGATTTTTCCTATGTTCGGTTTCGGTAAATATAGCATAGGAAATTGACTTTGGTGAGCGTTGTGCGGCGCAGGGGCAGCCTCATTAAAATCTTTGTTAGTAGTGATGGAAGCGACCGCAACACATGCATGAAACGTTGCATCGTTCCACTCGTACATTGCAGGCGCTATCGCTTGTGCTTCCATCGCCGCTAAGAAATACGTGGTGCAGCCAAATTATAATGAGGCTGCCCTGTTGTGCGGTGATTCAGTAGTCACGCAAAACGGAGTCGCAAATCTACACTATACTTTATTCAATTACCGACAATAGTGAGGCTTTTTTATGTCAAGGCTAGATCCATTACCGCCCGACGACCGAAACGAAACAGAATGGAACACGGTAGTAGCCTTTTTTGCGGCCAGCGCGAAATCGCAGGGCAACACGTATACAAAACTTGCTGGCACGAGAATTGGACCTGATACGAGTGATAGAGCACCCGATTCATTTAATGGTATCGCGTTAACGCATAAGTATATGGTAGGTGACGACGGGACAATTTATCGACTACGGAGAGCATTGGCGCCGGGTAGTTTCGCTGAGGTTGCTTTAGGAGAAACGCGAGACGGAGGGTTATGGGTTATCAAAGACCAGGAACGTGATGCTACTACACATAATGAAAGCAAGATTGCGGTAGATACACGGGCCGCGAAAGCGGCTTTTCTTTCCGCGCAAAGTAGAGAAGTGTTAGTTTACCGTTATCTTGGGAATTCATTAGAACAATACATTACAGATAATCCTCGATTAACTGTCGATCGGCAATTTGATCTGGCGATAAAAACAGCTTTTGCAGTGTACAACTTACATAGTGGTAGCGCTGCAATGTCTAAAACACAATATGCCCATTTAGATATTAAGCTACCGAATTTAACCATAGATGCACAAGGCAATGTGCATTTAATTGATTTTGGGTTTGCTGAAAGATTGCAAAAAACATTAACCACCGTAAAAGGAAGTCCATCTTACGTTCCACAAGAGATACTTCTTATTCCTGGTCCCCAGCATGAATATTTGGATACGTTTGCCTTACTTCGTACCCTTTACATACCAGCAGTGTTTGTTCGATATAATGTTGAGGACAGCTTATTTGCAGAGATCCATATAACACCGGGGGCTCCAAATGATGACAGGCAATCCATCTTTTCCGATTGCACTGTAACGGCAAATAAAGCATTAACAACACTTTTAGATACGCGTACTGCTAATATAAAAAAAATTCCAGTAAGCCAGGTTTTGTTAAGTTTGATATTAATGAAGCATGGATTGTATCCGCAGGACAATCCGCTTCCAGCAATCAATCAAGTTGATAGTTTTTTAACATGCTATGAGCAAATTATCGCAACTGATGCGGCTAATCCTGCAGCAGCAAGTGCTGATCTCAATGCAGCCATAAGTGCTGTGATAGCAAATAGAGACGCCATACATTTGGTTGATCATTTGATAGTACGAAAAGGCCTTGATGCAGTAATGACAATTGCTGTAACGGCCGGAGATCTACTGCTTGTGGATCACCTGATAAGCCGGGGAGCGGACTTTAGTGCCAGAATCGAAGCTACCGCGACTGGAAATAGTGCGCTTATCGAGTCCATAGAAACGATGAGATATGTAAAAGCGGTACAAGCAGCTGCGAGAGCATATTTAGCTGAGTGCACTACGCAGTCAGCGTCTGATCCTGGATTTTTTCAGCCGGTAGAGCGGGATTATCAAACAGCTGGGCTCATCAGCGATGAAGAGTCGCGCTTAAACAAAGATAAGTA
>Ga0155584_1086_pt1 | contig 24719 bp, 16 predicted proteins | sample RifCSPhighO2_12_FD_107241 | JGI IMG/M metagenome (GOLD analysis project Ga0155584, IMG submission 107241) | Gammaproteobacteria bacterium RIFCSPHIGHO2_12_FULL_40_19
TAGGCTGCGTACGAGATTACCCTGAAATTTGGAGCGGATACCATTTTACTATATTGCAGTCTTAATAATATAGGATGACATGATTCTAACCCTACCAATAAATAAGCTGCCTTACCCGGATAAAAATCTAATAAAGATTTATTCATATTCAATCCTAAGTCATTCACAAACATCACACTATCATTATATCCTGTGCTGTAATGAGTTCTCCAGTAAACAAAATGCTTTGTGGGATAGCTAAAACAAAAATGAGAAGATGGAAACTTTAACGGAACAAATATAATGCCATCTCTAATTTTACTGTCACTGACAAAGTTTTTTATAAAGTTAACATCCTTTTGTATCATGTATATAGCTACCATGGACTTAGGGGTGTAAAAACACAAGTTAAGCAGTGTAAAAAAACAAAATATTACTAATAACGACCTTTTCCCTAGATTTTTTTTATCGAATAAATTTTTCATTCCATAAGCAGACAATAGCAGTACAGGTAAAATAGTTTCAAAATAATGAGGTGGCCCAAACGTGTCCACACCAGGGTCATAACCTAACGACTGCATAACATAAAAAGTAAGTAGCGAAGACCATGGTAGCCACAGATATTTATCAAAGCCACAGAAAAACAGAAAAATAAATGATATAGGCCAACCAAACATAGAAAAATTCATTCGAATAATAGCAGCAAGGGTTGTTAAAATCTGGTTTTTAAACTCCAATTTTATTGCCGGTAATTTTGTTTTTTCCGTAGACCTATAAATTCTTTGCGTGGTTCTATAATGCATAGACATTACTGAAGCTGGGGTGAAATACCTCTCGGTTTGAACTTTATTAATCAATAAGAATAAACTTCCAAAAAATATTGCTGGAATCAATGTAACTGCAACTATTGGAAGTTTGCGCTGAGAACAAAATGACTGATAGAGCAGAAATAGCAAATAAGGAATTGCAAGTGGCAGTGCTGCCTGTGGCCTTATAAAAAAGGCAATACAAAAACACATCATTGATAAAAAATAATTAACTTTTCTAGAATTTACTTTTGTTTCAGAAATAAAGTAGACCATCCATGAAAGAAACATAAAGCATGACGTATGGGACATGCTTGTAGCTGCGGCAATCATGATCATTGGCGAGGTAATAAATACTAGAGAAATAACTCTGGCATATAAGCTGCCCACTGTTTTTTTAACGAGCAAGTAGATGGGTATTATCGTTAAACCATTGTACAACGAGTTGATATAACCTGGTATTTTGAGCACCAAACCTGGAAGCATAAGAGCAGGCCAGCCCAGGGTGCTATAACCATAAGTTTTGTCCCCCTGATAGAGAAATGAGTGATCAAAAAAAGGTGCTAAAATTCCCTGAGATTCACCGTACAGCTTTCCTTGTGCTAGCAACTTAGCCGAGAACTTGTATACAAACTCATCGTCAACAACAGGTGCATTTTTTAATATGAAAAATCTAATAAGAACAGGTGCTACTACCGCAAGTACTACCATCAAGGTGATCCAGTAAAGCTCAGTCACTTCGCTTACTTTTTCAAAAAAGTGTACCGGCCACTGACTTTCTAGAAATATTAGCCCAATCAAAAGCGTTGCTATTCCTCCTAATATAAAATAGATAATAATATATCTAGCATATAAAGGCGCCGGAAAAAAAGAACTCCCTAAATCAAAAGGGATTTTTACACTAGCGGTAATTAAAATGCATAGTGCAATGAATAAATAGAAGTATTTTCTTATCAACCATGACATTTATGCGCAGGCCCTAAACTTTGATTATTTTCCTTCATCGCCACAGGCGTAAACACTACGCAGTACAAAAGTAAAATTATACTCGCAAAACCATATAGTTATTACACCCTGGACTCCTAATACAATAACTGTAAAATCACCTACTAACAACGTACTCTTTATTCTTCTTGGGTTACAATATAGCTGGCGAACGATCGTGTTTTATTTCGTCGTAAGGAACGTGTACGAAATAACGTTTCAAGATGATCGTCATATCGGGATGCCAGTTGCAGGAGTTAATTCGTACACGTTCCTAAGTAAGTCAGCAAAGTTTATAGAAGATATATTTCCAGGTATCGGCAATCTGACCAGAAGGTTAGCGAGTTTTTCAGTTATCATGAGGTTGCTATTTGTTTTTGAAAACACAATCCCCTTTTCAGACAAATGAAGTGGTTGATAGTGAAACTTAGCATCTAACCCTCTTTTTTTAAACTGCTGGATCAGCTGATTTTTTTTATATGCAGAAGAGGCCAAAAGATAAAAAATATGACCGTTATGTTTACAGCCATCTGGGACAATGGGCAGTCTAAAACCATATTGAGTATTTTTAAATGCATCAAAGTATTGATTCCACACTTCTAATCTTTTTTGCGTGATATTTTTAACATCTTCTAATTCTGCAAATAACAAAGCTGCGTTAAGTTCTGACATCATATAAGAAGACCCAACATCGACCCAAGTATATTTATCTGCCTGACCCCCAAGAAACGCTTCTCTGTTTGTTCCTTTTTGCCAAAATATTTTTGATTTTTCCAAATATTTATCGTTGTTAATAATCAAAGCGCCTCCAAATCCGGAGGTTATGTTTTTTGTGTAATGAAAACTTAACGTGCCAAAATCTCCAAACGTACCCAAATGTTGTCCGTGATAATAAGAGTCAATGCACTGGGCGGCATCCTCAATTAACGCTAAACCATACTTTTTGGCAATTTTTTTTAATTTGAGCATGTCACATGCGATTGCTGCATAATGCACAGCTACAATAGCTTTTGTGTTTTCAGTTATCGCCGCTTCAACTAACTTTTCATCAATGTTGAGAGTATCTTCTCTAATGTCGACAAATACAGGGGTTGCACCCCTTAGTACGTAAGCATTTGCTGTCGAAACAAATGTAAATGATGGCATGATCACTTCATCACCTTGTTTTAAATCAAGTAACAAAGCTGTCATTTCAAGTGCATGAGTGCAGGAAGATGTTAATAAAATATTCTGAGCGTTTGTCAAATTACGTAGTTTTTCTGTAGCACCGTCAGTATAAAATAAAGAGTCATAATCTCTATTTTTTATTAAATTAGAGATATAGTCGATAGCCTTTTCTTCGGTTGTATGAATGTTATTGGCAATCATATGATTCTCTTTTTTGTTATTTCAAACTATCTATTTTTATCTACATGGGCAGGAATGTTCACGTTCTCGAATAAGCACTCAAGACCTATCCGATGCACACATCTTTAGAAACACAGGGTGCCGCCACAGAACCGCGCATGTAGCGTAGCGCAATAAGCGGCTCAATAACAATCCGCTTATTGCGCTACGCTACATGCGCGGTTCTGTGGTCGCATCCGAAACCCCGTGTTTTTGAGTATTTTTAAAGGTTTTGTCAGAACTGGCTACATTCTCAACCTAATACCGTCATGACTATAATGCAAGGATTTCATCATGAACTGTCCAGGCTGTAAATCAAACAAGACATGTTTACTCAAACAAAAAAACTGGGTTGGGCTACAAACAATATCGATGCCATGATTGCAGAAAGCAATTTAATGAACGCACAGGAACGATTTACAAGTTTCTTGAATTTCCAACTGACGTTGTGATGCTTCCTGTGTTTTATTATTATCATTTTAAAAGTAGCTTGATCGACGTGACAGCGCATATGGCATTGCGTGGTATTTCATTGAGCCATGAAACTGTGCGTTTGTAGTCTCAAAAATTTGGCACTGATGTTGCTTTAAAATTCAGATCGCGACGTCGAGGCGCGGTAAAAAATGGCACATGGATATTATGTATCTGAAAATAAAAGGATACGATGCGTATTTATATCGCGCTATAGATAAGGAAGGAAATTTAATCGATGTTTATTTAAGTGATGAGCGCGATAAAAATTGCACTGGGCGACGATGTCAAACATCGTGACAGCAAATACATGAACAACCGTCTTGAGCAAAATCATCGAGGGACAAAATCACCAATGTGATGAAGGGATTTAAAGACAGCTGGTGTGCCATGATTTTCTGTCACACATTTGAAGAAATCAGGCAATTCTTTAATACATGCCAAATAAAACCACTGCGCAACGTCGCAGACTTTTTGCGCCTAAATTTCAGGAATTCAGAAAAATAGCTTACACAATAGCTTAAAACAAGCGGTAAAATAATAGAAACAGAAAAAATTAATTTATTGTAGGCGAGTTTTGACGGGAGCAAAAAATTATGTTATATCTTACTAGTTAATTTTCCAAGGAAATTATTTTTTTAGATTAATTGTTTGAAGCTTTAGGTTGCCTACTGATGAGCGATAAAACCCCATCCACCATTTTTGTTATAGGTCGAGCTAGATCCGGCACCACCTTGCTAACATGCATTTTGAACAGGCATCCGAAAATACATATCCCAATTGAGACACATTTTATCATACACCTTCTTAATAAGTATAAAGGAGGACTTACAAATAATTCAATTGACGAATTCGTTGATGATTTATTCTCAGAACCATCAATGCACCTCCGTACAATACAAAATAGCGTATTAAAGGACAAGATAAAATCCGCTGGTTACAAAAGTTTTGAAGACTTGTGCCATGCTGTGCTTGGTTATGACGCAGAATATCATCCGATACTCGGCAATAAGAGTACACTCTATGTCCTTTTTACCAACAAGTTACTTAAAAATTTCCCAACAGCCAAATTTATTTGGATAATCAGAGATTATAGAGCGCAGATAAACTCGATGCTTAAGGTGAATTTTGAGGCGCACAATGTTCCGTCTTTGGCCATTAGATGGAAGCGCTTCAATGAAACCGTATTAAAGGCTCAAAAATGCAATCCAGGGAGAATTTATCTGGTTAGATACGAGGATCTTGTTACCGAAACAGAACAGGAAGTAAAAAAAATATGTGGTTTTCTTGAACTTGATGTGAACCCAAGCATGTGGTCAAGAAAATCTCTCCAGAATCAAAACGAGATAAAGATCAGATTTCAATCGAAACTAGCCTATCCCATTAACACAGATTACATTGAACAATGGAAGCAAGAACTTTCAGAGGAGCAGGTTTCTGTTATTGAAAAAATTTGCGGTGAAGCTGGTTCAAATTTTGGATATTACACCAGTAAAATGAAATTATCGTCACTACCTATCTCTAGTTGGTTTGGTCTAGTGTATGGGCAAGCATATTTATGGTATTTTCGAGTATTGTACAGGCTACCCATAAAAGTTCGATCATATGTTATGCGTATATTCTACAAGCACTCTAAGAATTGGAAGCAAATTCGGGAAGATCTGAGTAATAACTGTGTCTAATAAAGCCAACAACCTAACTGATATTGAGACTAAAGGTTTTACCGTAATCCCGCATTTTTTATCTACGAAAGAAATTAAATTATTTATAAAAGATATTAACACTCAAGTCAGCAGCGAAAACAAAAACTATAATCTGTTGAAAGTGGCAGACGGCGTTTTAGAAAAAATATCGCATAAAAATGAAGCGCTCATAAAGCAAGTGTCGACTGAGACTAGTATAGAGCCTGGTGATTTGCGCCTGTCTGCATTTTATTTGGCTACAAAACTAGGCGTAAATTTCGGATGGCACTCCGACCATGAGGATTACTTTATAACTCAACATCATTATAATTTATTAAATTTTTATATTCCAATTGTTAAGCCAGACCCAAAACAAAGCAACCTTACAGTAGTACCTTTTGATAAGCTTGAAAAGATTGCGCCGGAACTTTGCAGAAAGCTTGTGGGATATGGAGCAACATCCTTTATGAGCGATCAACACAATCGTAAGACTTATGTGATGGATGATAACTTATCTCAAACTGAGGTATATGATCTGAATCTTGATGATATTGCTGAGACACCCTTCCTATCTAGTGGTGACCTATTACTGATGCGAGGAGACGTCATACATAGGACGCAAGATGTGAATACTGAAAGAGTAGCGCTTAGTGTCAGGTATCATTGCTCAAAAGACATGCTCAATATGCGCAAGTTTCTTGCTATGGGCTACACGAAACTTAGATTTATGCTTAATAATCCCACGTATTATTTAGGTGTTCTAGATTTTTTTGCAGATCAGCTGGTTGATTTGAGTGTTGTTGACTCAAAGTTAATTGATCAGACAGATGCGAAAACAAACTCTTTTAATCTTACGCAAGGAATGGAAGGACAGTGGATTTTATACTATATCGATGGGGCGAAGCAAAGGCACTTAATAGATATGGGTAGTGATGTTTTAAAAAATATTAAAAGCAAGAAAATTGATGATTTGACTGATTACGACATATTGCGTATTAAAAGGAATTTACAACCTTATTTAGAAAAAATATTATTGCGATACGATATTAAAGAAGATATTTTCGACAAGAATTTTAGTCTTGGAGACTTGATATCTTTTGTCAGCTAAAGCAGGTGCTATATGAGCTGTAAAATAAAACATATTTCCTATCATTTATCTTCAAATGTATTAACTAATGAAGATTTAGCAAAAGATTTTCCAGAATATAGCGCTCAAGAAATTTATAAAAAAACAGGAATCAAGCAAAGGTTTGTTACCACTAGAAATATCATAGGCTCAGATTTGGCTGTAGCCGCTGCAGAACAGCTATTTAGAGAAAGTAGTTTCAAAAAAGAAAATGTAGAATTTATTCTTTTTTGCACTGAAACACCCGATTATATTGCACCAGCTACAGCATGTTTACTGCAGAGCAGGCTTAGGTTAAAAACAAATATTGGTGCTTTGGATTTACCCTCGGGTTGTTCAGGATTCACTAACGCACTTGGAGTTGGAAAAGCATTAATAGAGAGTGGTCAATGTGACAACGTACTGTTGTTGTTTGGGGATACGCCTAGTTTAACTTGCCACCCTAAAGATTTTGAGTTGCGTTCATTATTTAGCGATGCTGGTGCTGCTGCCTGGCTCGATAAATCTGAACAAGAGGCCATAGGTAATGTTGTTTATGGTGCGGACGGAAGCGGAGCCAAAAACCTGTTTGTGGACAGAAGCTGTTTTAGGAACCCAGTCGACGAAGCGTGGTTAAAAACGCACAAAGAGGCAGGAGGGATGCCTTTTGGTCAGTTGGAAATGAATGGATTAAACATACTGACTTTTGCATTGAAAGAGGTGCCAAAATTGGTCAATGCTATTTTAGAAAAAAATAATCTAGCCTTTGAGCAAATTGATTTGTTTTTTTTTCATCAGGCAAGCAGGACAATATTAAGATCAATTCAAAAAAAACTAAGAATCCCTGACGAAAAAATGGCTTACTACATTGAAAACAACGGCAATACAATATCGGTATCCATACCCTTAGCATTAAAAGAAGCATTAAAAGAAAGCCGAATAAAAGAAGGGGCTAAAGTTTTGATTGCTGGCTTTGGTATTGGTTTTTCTTGGAGTGGAACAGTTATAACTTATTAGGTGTGGTGTCGCATGGATATAAAAGAACTAATGGAAAAACTCGAAAATGAGTTTGAAGATGTTGAAAAAGGCACTATTCAACCTGAAACCAATTTTAAAGCCTTGGGTGAATGGAATTCTATGCTTGCTTTAATCATCATTGCCTTAATAGATATAGAATACGATGTCAAAATTACTGGAGATGACTTAAGAGCAATAGAAACTGTGAATGATCTTTATCAAACGGTTACTGAAAGAATGGAAAAATAATGGCATTTTTCTCCATTCAACATATTGACATAAAAGGAATTGCTGCTGCAGTCCCAAAAAAGAAAGAGTCTAACTGGGATTATGACCAATTAACTACTGCCGAAAAAAAGCTATTGATAAAGTATACTGGTGTAGAATCAAGAAGAATAGCTACCGAAGGCATCACTACCTCGGATTTATGTTTTCATGCAGCTGAAAAACTAATAAAGTCACTCAATTGGAATAAAGAAGATATAGACATACTTATATTTTTATCGCAGTCCAGTGATTATTATTTACCTGCAACATCTGTCATATTGCAACATCGCCTTGGGTTACCTAAAAATTGCATGGCTTTTGATATTAACCTTGGCTGCTCTGGCTATGTTTATGGTCTTTCTGTTATCAGTAGTATTATGTCTGCTTCTAGTTTAAAGAAAGGACTGCTTTTGATGGGGGATGTTTCCTCTGTAAGTTGTTCAAAAGAGGACAAGTCCACTTATCCCCTATTTGGAGATGCCGGGACTGCAACCGCCTTAGATCTTGACAATAGCGCTGGAAAAATGACCTTCCAACTCAACAGTGCCGGCTCTCACCATAAATCTATTATTATTCCTGATGGCGGTCTAAGAAATCTTGTTTCTAAAGACTCCTTCACTGTAAAACAGGTGAGTGATGGCATTAAAAGGGCTGACATAAATTTAGCCTTAAACGGCCTGGATGTTTTTGATTTTTGCATAACCGAAGTGCCTAAATCAATAAAAGCCTTTTTTGAATTGAATGGCACTCAGGAAAAGGATTACGACCATTTCCTTATGCACCAAGCGAATAAACTGATGAATGAAACCATCCGAAAAAAGTTGAAATTTAAACCTGAAAAAGTACCGTATTCTATTCAACAGTTTGGAAATACCAGTTCTGCCTCCATTCCTTTAACCATCGTTACTCAAATGAAAGAACAAGTAGAAAATAACTTTGTAAATCTATTATTAGCAGGATTTGGCGTTGGTTTTTCGTGGGGAATAGGATCATTAAGCCTTAAAAATATCGCTTGTCCTGAGTTGATTGAAATATGAATTCATTAAAACTAAACGACAGAAAAATTCTGGTAACAGGCGCTTCCTCTGGTATTGGCGCGCAAACCGCCATCACCATATCTCAACTTGGCGCACAGGTAATTCTTTCCGGACGCAATGGCACCCGATTAAATGCTACTCTTGAGCAAATGTCAGGATACGGCCATCAAATTATAACTGCTGATCTAACCGCTGATTCAGAACTGAATAAGTTAGTTGAGCAAGTTGTGGGCTTAGATGGAATTGTTCATAGCGCCGGAATTGTAAAACCATTGCCAGTAAAATTTATTAATCAGCAGCACATCGAAAAGGTGTTTAACATAAATTATTATAGCCCCGTACTATTGATGAGTAAGTTATTCAAAGCCAAAAAAATCAATAAAGGCGCCTCTATCATTTTTATGTCATCTATTTCTAGCCATTTTCCTCATAAAGGTGGTGCATTATACTCGGCAAGTAAAGCTGCCATAAACGCCTATAGCAAAACAGTGGCTTTAGAATATGCCAGTAAAAAAATTCGATCCAATGTAATTAGCGCAGCAATGGTAAAAACCCCAATTTTTTATCAAACTGAAAAAGAGGTCTCCAAAGAAATTATGGATAAACTCGGAGAATATTATCCCCTTGGTTTTGGTGAACCTGAAGATATCGCGAATGCAATTTCATTTTTGCTTTCCGATGCTTCGAAATGGATTACTGGAGTAGAGATAGTAATAGACGGAGGGTTAACCGCAGGGATGCAGAATGAAATATTCAATAGTCATACCGGTATATAACAGTCAGAACCATCTAAAGGAACTGTATTCGAAATTAAAAATAACACTGCACTCAATTTCTGATGATTATGAGCTTATTTTTATAGATGATTTTTCTAGAGATAATAGTTGGAGAACCCTTGCAGCAATTAAAAACGATGATCCTGGACGAATTAAGCTGATTCGTTTTTCCAAAAATTTTGGCCAGCACAATGCTACCATGTGTGGATTACGGTATTCAAAAGGAGAACTTGTAATTACACTAGATGATGATTTACAGCATAATCCCAAAGATATTCCCCTGTTAATTAATGCCCTAAAGGAAAAAAAAGTGGATGTTATCTATGGCATTCCTAGCAATTACCAGCATAAAAAATTCCTCATTAAGTACGCCAGCAGGCTGTGGAAATACAGTTCTAGAAAAATTGATAGATCTTTAGGTGAAGGTTCATCTTTTAGGATAATAAAACGAGAAATCATAGAGAAAGTGACAGCCCATACCCAACATTTTATATTTATTGATGAAATATTAGGTTGGTATACTCACATTATTGGCATTGTAAAAATTGAATACGGAAAGTCTAATAAAAACAAGTCTGGTTATGGGTGTTTAAAATTATTAGCGCTCGGATTGAACCTGATAATTTTTTATTCTTCCCTGCCTTTTAAATTGATGCTTTTTGCAGGATTTTTGATGTTTTTTTCATCTTTTTTCTTGGGCCTGCAATTTTTGTATAAAAAAATATTTATTGGAATCCCCTTGTCTGGTCATATCGTTCTAATAGTGGTTATCCTATTTTCAACGAGTTTAATTTTGATTTGCTTAGGTATTATAGGTCAATATCTACGGAAAATATTTACCGTTCTTAATAACAAACCCACCTACTCTATCAAAGAAGAGCTTTTATGATTATTAAAAAATATGGCATAGTGTTAAAGCGCTTAAAGCAAAAAGACATTGAGCTTGTTAGAAAACAAAGAAACCGAAATTCTGTGCGAAAATTCATGTTTTATCAAAAAAAAATAACGGCACAAGAACAAGAAGTATGGTTTCAATCCATCAACAACATATACAATTCCTATTTTATTATTGAGGTCGAAGGCAAAAAAATTGGCCTGATCAATGGTAAAAATGACTATGAAAATAAAACCTCTGAAGGCGGGATCTTTATTTGGAATGAAAATTATATCAACACACCAGTAGCGGCAATCGCTTCGTTCATCATGATGGAGTTAACTTTTTTGCTGCTTGATTTTAAAAAAACGTACGCTCAAGTCCTAGCCACTAATACCGCTCAAATCAAATACAATGAGCACATGGGTTACCAATTGGAAAAGAAGCAAGGTAATAAGTTGATTTTTTCACTTTCAAAAAGCAACTATTTTTTAAAAAGAAACCGGTTACTAAAAGCAATTCAATATTTAACTAAGGATGAAAAACCCATGTCTTGGGAAGACTTGGATTTATCTAATACAACGCAAGAAGAAATTTTGAACTTATATGTTGGCTTGCCTGCCTATATTCAGGAAGCTCTATATAGCACCTGCCGTTACACACCGTGTCAGGATAATGATGACAAGTAACATTGTTGCTATCCTACAGTATCAGTATACTGTGTTAAAAAAATAAAAAAACATCAACAAATGGATTTATCGATGAACCCTAAAAAAACACAGATATGGTTTTTTAGTATTGTATTAATACTAAGTACGATATGGCTAATCCCATTTTTAGCAGAGCCTTTTGTGTTAGGTGCAATGCGAGAAACGACTCTAGAATATACCTGGTTTATGTTGTCATGGATTGTATTTGGAACTTTGTTTGCCATTTCAGCATCAATTATTATAAATTTAAAATATAAAGACAAAGTGGCTGCTTTTTTAGACCGTTTGACTCTAATAAATGATGCACGCTGGTTATTTTATCTGTGTTTTCTTGCTTTAATTGCAACGGCAGAAATTAGAATTTTTCTATATCATGGCGTTTCATTTATTGATGATGAATTTACATATAAATTTATGGCTCAGCAATTAATGCATGGTCAATTATTCACGCTAGCTCCTAAACATCATGAATTTTACTCAAGACCTTTTATATATGTTGATGAACATAAAATGTATGGGGGCAAATTCTCAGGCTGGCCATTCTTATTAATGCCGTTTGAATTTTTAAAAATAGATGGATTTGCCAATTGTTTTTATTTTGCTTTTACACTGCCAGCTTTATATTTTTTGCTAAAAAAATATCTTGGCAACATATGGGCAAAGCTTGGTAGCGTTGTATTTTTAACCACCCCTGCATTTTTTTTCGCAGCTGGAACATATTCTCCTCATATCAGCCAAATATTTGTAACATTTTGGTCCATTTTTTTCTTAATGAAGACTACAGAAGTTAAAAGTAAATGGTACTATCATTTTCTGTTTTCTTTTTTTTATTGCTTATCTTTTTTTATCAGACCTTTTGAAGGATTTGCATTATTATTTCCAATGTTTATTTTTTGGCTATGGTTTGTATGTAAATCAAAAAAATTTTTTGTGCCAGTAGTGTTATGTCTTGTTCCGATTTTATTTTTTTCCTCAGCCTTTATGTATGTAAATAAAGTTCAAACGGGTAGTTATTTTACTGCAAGTTTTTTAAGATATTTTGCAAAAGAGAAGGAAAAAAAATCTATTAAAAAATATAAAGTGACGAGTGCACAGCATGTTAACGTAAGAAGTGCATTAGACATCCCTGTTATCTTTATTAATAAACCTTCTAAGATAATGCAATCAGTAAAAACAACATCTATTGGTATTTTAAGAATGAACTCAACTTTATTTGGTTGGCCTATTTCATTACTATTTATATTATTTGCATACTCTAGTGAGGACTTGCTGTCTAAATTTAGTTTGTTTTTACTCTTATCTTTATCTGTAATTTTTTTATTTCAATTTATGGAAGATCCAGATACTATTTCGAAAAGTCATCATTATATTTTTGGCATTCCTTTTGTAATATTAACAATTTCTGGTGTTAGAAATCTTTTTCTACAAAAAAAATACCGTTATAAGGCAATTATTTTGCTTTTTATTTTTATATTGATGAATTTGTGTGTTTATAGCGTTAAACGTGGCGCGTCATTAAATAGATTTGCCATTGATATCATGCAACCAGAGCAGATTTTAAAAAATTTTAATATCAATAATGCTGTAATTTTTTTTAAATCTGACGCGGGCGAAGGAAGTAATAACATAGAGCGCCAAATTTCTTGCTCTGCCAATAAAAACTCATACCATTTTTTGTTTTACCCTTTAGTTAGCTATGACCCCTATTTTAAAAATAATGTTATTTGGGTTAAAGATTTAGGTCTAGTGGAAAATAAAAAATTATTGCAAGACTATCCTGACAGAAAAGGGTATTTGATGTATTGGGGAAATCAGTGTACCCCTAGTTTGACTACGATTAAAAAGTGAAATGCCCGAAACAGATGAAAACTCAGAAGGCACTCAGCGCTGGATGGTACCGGTCAGTACTCATCGAATAATGTAAAATGTGATGAATGCTGTGAAAAACACCATCGCAATGGCACTGTAGAATATTATCATCAAATGTTAGGCGCTGTGATTATCCATCCGCATAATAAAATTGTTATTCCATTGGCGCCAGAGCCCATCACAAAACAAGATGGCGCAACAAAAAATGATTGTGAGCGCAATGCAGCAAAACGACTGCTTGAAGATATCAGACGAGAACATCCGCATTTAAAATTAATTGTGACGGAGGATGCGCTGTCATCGAATGGCCCACACATTGAATTGATAAAATCGTTAAATATGAGCTTTATTTTAGGTGTAAAACCAGATGGAAATAAATCTTTGTTTGACTGGGTTAAGCTTCAATGGCACTAAGCTAATCGATAGCGGGAAATAAAACAAATAAAATCAACAAAGTAGTTTAAAAACGCTTCGATTTTACGTACAGTTCTTTTTGCGAAAAAACAAGCAAAAGGAAGCGCTAGTGATCTTTAATGTAGGTTATATTATGAGGGATTATGATACTCCATTTTTTAAAAAAACACCGAATGTCTTGAATGCATTGTTGTTCACAAAATGACGCACCTGCTTGAGCGTTCGCATAACGATCGTTTTGTTTCACTGATGGGTCAGTTTTTGCTGGCATGGCGTTTTTGCCGTGAAAAATTGAATAGTTTGCCGGTGAGGCATTTTGGCAGTATTGAATTTCTCGATCATTAGATTATGATTTAGAAAAATTCAATAGAGATTTTATGAGTCAGCTTCCAGAAAAAGATACGCCAAAGATTCTTTACAAATACAGCAGCAGTTCCCCATCAAAAATAACTCATTGATATTAACACGATTTTAAAAATAGTCTTCGCAGACTTTTTTGTATATTCTTCTGATCATCTTGTACAACGGTAACAGATCAGAGCCTCTCACTCTGAACAGGTAAAATGTCGATTTTGATGGGATTTTTTGTGATAATTTGAGTTAAAAGCGCAGGTGTACTTGGTTGGTACATCGAGCATTTTAACGAGAATTATCACAAAAAAGCCCACAAAAGCGGCATTTCTATGGGGACGTGAGCTATTACGTTTATTAATGTCGCGCACTACTGATCAGCCATCAGTAGTGCGGCAAGACGTTTTAGGCTTTCTTAACAGAAATCAAATCGACTTTGAAAATCAATGTTTCGTTTGGACCAATAGCGCCCATCGAACCTTGTTTGCCATATGCTAGAGACGCAGGAATGTAGAGCATCCAGGTTGCACCGGGTTTCATGTGTGTCAATGCATCTTGCCATCCTTGAATCACATCCCTGACTTTGAATGTAGCAGGTTGTCCCCGTTTATATGAGCTATCAAATACTGTGCCATTGATTAATGTGCCTTCATAATTAACAGTAACGGTATCGTTCAACGTGGGGCTTTCACCTTTACCTGCATCAATAACTTTGTATTGCAATCCGGAAGGTAGGGTTACAATGCCGGGCGCTTTTGCGTTGTTGGTTAAGTACGTTTGACCTTCTTGCGTGTTCTTTTCAGCGACTTGTGCGTATTGTTGTTGCATTTTTTGTACCATTTGTTTTTGCATTGTTGATAGGGATGTTTGCATAACTGCTTCAGTTAGTTGGGGTTTTGTACCCTGGTAACCATCTTGCAAGCCCTGTGCAAAATCTTGTGTATCGATAGCAATTGAATGTGTTTTCATTGCTTCGCCTGTCTTAAATCCCATGGAATAGGACAATTTACCAGTGTCAGTAGTCAGTGGTGCTGGTGTCGCTGCATAAGCAGAGGCACAACAGAATGCACTCAAAACTATCGTTGGCAGTAATTTTTTCATCGATTCAATCCTTTTTATATAAAATAACGAAAGAGGTATGATAGCGAAAGATTTACACTTTTTCAAAAACTCAATGACGGTATCACAAGATACATCCATTGATAAGCTGTGTAGGACTTATTTCGTACCTGTCCCTAAACATACAGAACAACCTTTTTCTGGAAAGCGATTGTTGCAGGGGGATGTTTCTGGGGAACGATTTTAACGTCGCATCGCCAATGCCGTCAGGGCTGTCCCATTTAAATTTATTGTTGAGCGTGATACGAAGTTGATGGAAGCAAGAGCGACTGCAACGTATGTTTAGAGCGCAGTATGTCGTTAGACACGATTTTTGCAAAGCAGCGTTCATTTCATACGTTGCAGTCGCTATCGCTCTTGCTTCCATTCATTGCTAATGACGTTCGGAGTACAATCAAAATTATAATGGGACACCCGTGCCAATGCCGTAGAAGGGGCTTGTTCAACGGTGCTTGCATAGGCATTATCTGGTAAAGGGGTTTTTCTATTGGCATCCAGGTAAATAAACTCCTTCTGGAACATCCCCATATTTCCACGTATTGCATCATAGGGTACCATTGAATCGGCATTACTAAAATACTGATGAATGACTAAGGCCAATAATCTACCTGTGCCATGCGAGCAACTATTGCTGCCGCCGCTGAGCGTTGTAATTGAACGTCCTAATGTAGATTCAATCGTTTGTCGAGAACTGGTTCCTGGAATTTCAGTATTCCAAAATACATTTTGTTCCAGGACAGGATAGCTGGTGATTGTTTTTAAAAGAATTTCATATCCATGATTTAATTGATGCGTATGTGCGTCGTTGTAATTCAAACTGCCGCCTCCGTCTAAAATCATAACATGTAAAAACCTAGCAAGCGCATGCAATGAACGTTTAGTCGGTATGCCAGGATTTGCTATGCAGTATAATGCTAACCCTTTCTCACCAAAGGTTGTCAATTGCATAATTTGTTGTTCTGTATAGGGTATAAATGTGATGGGATGATGGAGCGCACCTATTCTTGTATCTGGTGCTAAAGTGGTGAGTCCATTAAAACCAGCTGCTACTTGGAACCACTCCATGTTCATCGGTACGCTATCGATGATGAGGAGTTGATCCATAGGAATTTCATCAATGGTATTAACGCTGTCGCCTTCATCCATGTATAAAGCAGTTTGCAGTCGCGGACAAACTGCATAATCGCGATAACGTGTCTCGATTAATTGATCGTAAACGCTACCGGGCATCAGAAAAGCAGCGGGCAATTTAAAATGTGTATCAGCATTGATACTTAATTGTTTTGCTAACATTTTTGCAAGGGAAACATAGGCATTATCACGTCTGTCGATATGATCTGCATCCATTAAATAATTTTGCGGTTGTTTGCCCTGTTGTTTTGCACACAATTGCTCCCATCTTTTTGTAAGATGAACAATCAGTTGACGTGCATCATGAATGTCGAGCGGTGCATCGGGATTACCGTTGTGTTTTTGCTGAATGCGCAAGAGATGTGGATCATTAGCCTGCATAATGGGTTGGAGTGATCCTAGTGTGAAAGCAGCATTCTGAATAAAAACAAAACCATCTAGATTTTCACGTAAACAATGAATGACCATCATAGAGTTCGTGCGCTTCTGTCCTGGCAACTCAGGATAATCCGCCATAAAACGACACAGCATTGTTTCAATGTTATCTGTGTTTGCGCGATTAATTGTGTTGATCAGTGCAGACATAATCGGCGACAAACCACCGGGTGCTCTTGCGCGATCCAGAAAATTACCCGCTGTGAGTGTTGAAATGCTATGGTGATTTTCTCTCCACCACATCACGCAGCGCACAGACAATCGTAACACATCTTCACACTCATACTGTTCAGGTAAACGTTTTGCTTCATTGGGTGTGATGACGATGAGTTGTGTTGTTGGGGCAATGAATTGTCCGAGTAATTCAAATCGAACAGGTGATTGTGTCAATAAAAGATGACGACGCGTAATTTCTGCATCAATTATTTTAGCGGTAATTTCCGTCAAAATTGCATCTTGTAAATCAGGGCGCACATTTAATAGCTGACATAACAGTGCACGTAAGGGTTGCGTTGTGGATTGTGGATCGCAATTGCCTGCGCGTAATAATTTAATCAGCTGAGCAGATATATCGCTCATGAAACGCAACAGGTCGCTGACATGCGATTCCAATTGAATAACAAATGCTTTATACGGTAATGTTTGCTCTCGTGCTATTAACGTTTGTATTTGCACACAGTGTTGCTCTGCGTGCTTTAAAATAGCCAGCACATCATTGCGACGCCCTTTGTAGCCACCTTCACGCAAACAGTTACTGTATTCAGTAATCATGGCTTTTAATGTAGCGAGTTTTTCAAAAACAAAATGATAGTGTTGGTTGATGGTTTCTACCCTTTGCAAAAGGGGGTTGCTGATTTCACGCAAGTAATGAATAAATTGATTACCGAATGGCGTTAAAACATTATCGACAAAAAAATGTTGATTAGCGTTTTCGACATCAGCATCTCTGCCATATTGGGTTATCAATTTTTGTAAAATAGTAGCTAAAGAGACCTCAGCGGTAGGGTCGTGTAAAATATCTGATATCACCATCGTATCGAGTTTAGTGCCTAATTTCGAAGCTAACGTAGCGAATAACTGATTTCGACGTGTTAATACGTATTGTAAAAAAATCAAATTTTGATTGATATCGCTAGAAATTGCCGTATATAAAGCCGTTGATAAAAATTCCTGAGTGCTGGCTACAATTCTGTTTTCTAATGCAAAATGAACATAAAAATCACTTGATAAACCCATGACAGCGGGTTCGGACATTTCGAAAAAAGTACATAATTGTTCGAATTGTAGTGTATCAAAAAAGCCTTTTGTTTCAGGTAGTGCACAAAATGCAGCAATTTTTTGATTGAGCGATGTCACAGCACAAGCAAGCATTGTACGTTCCATCATTGGAAGCATGTGTTGCAGTATTCGGTCATAAATCAACGTACCTTGAAATTGTTGACTTAATTCAGACATGTTCCCTTTTCTAGGCAATAACTCATGGATGAGTTGCAAAAAATTATTGTCATAAAACAAGATGCGTGCATGTAAATAATCATCAGGGCGTTGATAGATGTCTTGATAGCGTTCCTTAATCGCCGCCATTGTTTTTTCTGTTAATGCGATATATGTTTCTCTTATTTTGTCTGTCACACGTGCGAGTACAATTGATTTTATAGAATCAGTATTGAGATAGTGTAGCGCTTGATATAATTCAGGATGCTCTGTGCTATTTACTTCTGATAATAGTTTTTCCCAAATTAAATTACTTTCATTTGTCTCAGGTGCATATGACGCAGCAAGCATTCTAACAATAGTGTTTGGTGTTAACGCTTGTTCTAAGACTAAGTGAATATATTTTTGAATCACGGCTTGTGTTGCAATTTCTCTGAACTGGATCTCTAAATTTTGTTTAACGACGAGTGTGCAACAACCATAAAGTTGCAATTGTTTTGGTTGTTGTAAAAAAAGTGCAATATTGTCATCGATCGTATTGTCAGACAATCTCGCCCTATTTTTTTGAATAAAATCACGAAAGCCATTTAATAATTCCGCTTTAATCGTATCATTTAAATTATAAATAACGACATCACGAATAGATGCGAGATGATTATTACGATTTCGCTGATTTTCTTCATTTGATAAATTAGGGTCGTTTTGTAGGGTTAAATAAGTGGAATACAGTAGGTTCCATGTATCTTTCTGCGCAGGGAAATCGCTATTTATTTCGTCATTGATTGCGCTGATAAATGCCATGATTTCATCATGGGTAGGCAGTTGACCGGATTCGCTCAGCTTTTCTTTTAGTCGCGCAAAAGCACGTGTCTCAATACTTAAATAAACGGATAATTCGGATTGGTGTTGTTGACGACGATCAGAATTGTATTGGCGCGTTGCACGTTCTTGATACGTGTCTTCATTAGGGATAGTTCCTTCTGAACGCACGCGATCTAAAATACTCGGTTGTGCTAATAATTCAGCACCGTCATCGCGTACCAGCATTTCTGCAAAATTGTAGGGATCCGTTTCGAAAGTCGTGGTCCAATGTGCTCTTGCTTGGATAGAGCTTGCTTCCAACGCGCTGGGATAAAAATATTGTTCTCCATTGGCGTAAGAAGGGGCAGATTGAATGGATAATGCACGTGCGTTAAATATCACATGATGATCAGTCACCTGAACAATAGTGCCCGATAAAATCTCGTGCAGCGTATATAAACTTAACGGACCACAATCCCGTTCGCGCAACATCTGTGTGACATAAACGTCGTCATAAACGCAGCCAGGCAGCGTATGCGTAAAGAATCGACGCATAGCACGTTTAGCCAGTTCTTTATCGCCTTTCGGTGTTACGCCACCGTTGGGTTTGTATTCGATGGATCCCAAAAGTGCTGTTTGTGCGCTGGGATCAACAGTAAAAACAAACACCTGTCCTGTTTTACATTTGCCAATCACATAAGGTATGTAATGAACGCCTGTGCTGACAATACCGGCAAATACAATGGCCGCGGTGTGACGTGGATTATTGGGATCATAACTATTGACGAGTGATCGTAATGTGCGTTGAAAAGTATTGAATCTGGTTTGGAATACGCGGGTGTCAGATAAAGGATCCAACAGTACAAATTCCGTAGAGGGTCTAACCAAGTAAAACAATGTGGGATTTGATATGTCTAATGGAACGGTACGTGTATTGTCTGGAAAATTAATGATGCGAGATTGAAATTTAAACGCCAGTGCTTGTTCACCGGATAAGATCTCTGGATCCGCATATTGATACAACGCATCTTTCGACATATTCCATTGATCGACCGGTTTGGATTCTGCTGTTTGCGCATCAGCGGGTTGTGGATTAGGGGATGAAGGCATAGCAACAGTTATTGGGAGAGATGTTGTGACATGCACTGGATTCGGATGAGATGCGCTTAAGTCATCAGCAGTAATCAGGGTTGTACTATCTGGTCGAACAACACCGTCAAATCCATAACCGCCACGTACAAAAACAATAAATTCTTCGATAAGTGATCTTATGGCAGGCGCACAGTATCGTAATAATTGTGACAATGAGAATTTATCCAGAAAACCGAGTAAATGCGCATCAAATAAAAAGTGTGCTAAGACGGCAGGATTTTGCGCGATGCGTTGAAATTGTATTTTTTCTTGTGAAAAAGAATCGTTGATTGCGCGACAATAATTTCCCCAAAATGATCCGCTGGCAGATTGGCGCGTTTGTCGTTGAAATTCTGAGTCTTGTAATAAATCGTGAACAGCATCGGTATTAACGTTTATAACGGGTGCATATAATCGGTTAAATGCACGTGCAGAATCGCGTGTGACTTCTCTTGCAAACAAGGCAGTGCCGAATAACACACCTTTCGGTTCATAAACAACTGTTGCAGATATTGCAGCACTGCAATCACTCGAAGCGCTTGCAGGGGTGGAAGCATACAATTGTGCCTGACGATACGTATCTAAGTGCATTCTAGCGTCAGCGAAAACGCGTTTTCTATTTTCATAGATGGTTTTTTTGTCCTGAACAGGAGAGCCATCTCCTTTTGCAGTGGTTGTAGCAGTATCTCCGATTAATCGTATTGCGGTGTCTGTGAATTGGGTTTGTAAGTTTTCAAAATATTTGATAATCCTCGGAAATAACGCACGTAATCCCGGTGTGTAATATAGCGTCGCTGCTTCATGTGCGGTGAGTAATTGATATTGAAAAAATTGATCCACTAGCATTTGTGCAAATGCAAAATCATTTCTTTGCGTGCGTATCCAATCAGTTAAAGAAACAGTACCGCCTTTTAATATTGTTGTTTTACAAATAAGCAACGCTTGATAAACGGGTGTTTCGTGAATCAGCGTATGTTCTCGAACAGGTAGTGTTCCCCAGTATTGAAATAATAAATGCCAATTTTGTGCAGATAATTGCGTTGCCGTTTGACGGACAACGGATAATAGTGCTGTATGATTCCATTCCACAATGGGTGTATTTTCACAATAAAATGTAATGATATTTTCGATGGTGAGTGTAGGCGAAATGGCTTTTCCTACTTGATTCATCCAGCGGATCATTGCGGGACACAAATAAGCGTTATGTGCGCCTTCAAAAAAACGTACCGCAATTTCAGAAAAATTGGTTTCATCATTTCCGAACCACAACACAAATTGAAATCGATTCTGTAACGTGAGTGCAATGTTTCTATCACTGACATGCGATGATGAAAAATGAGTTAAAAAATTTATCGTGGCAGGTGTTAACTCACATGCTGGTATTTGTAATAAAAAATCGATGCAATAGCCTGATGTCCAATTGACACGAAGCTCATTTCTTAACGCTTGTGTGAATTGTTTTAAGGCGGCTGAATCAAAACCGACTCTCAATAAATGAACGATCAATGGAACGACAGCTGTGTTTTGAACAACGCTGTTCAACACCGTTATCACGTTATCATCCAGTTTTTCAGGGGGAATGAGGTGAAATACAGGGTTTGAAGAGATGCGAGGATCTATTCTCGCAGCCAATATTGAATCTAATCCTTGTTGTGCTGATTGTCGCAAATAAGGCAAACATAAATCAATGACCTGACTCAGTTGCGTTGTTTGATAATCATCAGAAAGGATTTTTCGTTCGATGAGCGCTGTTAAACAGCGTTCTATTGGCATATCTAAAAAATCAGCGTGACTCAAAACCAATTGCCAAAAAGCGTAATAGCGTTGAATGAGTGCAATATCCAGATTGGCAGATGTCAATGAGACAACACTGGTATTTACATTAGGACGACCATGTGGATTTGTGTTCGATTGCGTTTCGCCAGAGGGGAATGGTGCTCTCGGTGTTCCATTGAGGTCGACAATGTCTTTTCTTGAAAGAAAAACCATACCGTCTGTACAGACACGAATACCAAGATCGTGAAATCGTGTATGCGAAAAAGGAGGCTTGAGTGGAATAGAAGCACTGCCATCTTCCATTTCAAAAGGAGCACTCAAAATAGGTTCCAAAGAAATGGGATCTGCTTCAAACAAAGCAATTGCGGAACGAATATGTGGTGGTTGTGTACGATCCAGCGGTAATGGTAACCAAAGCAAGTGGATCTGTAATAAGCGATGAATTTGGTGTGGATTGAGATCATTGGTAGTAGCGTAAGTGCTGATATGTTTGATGAGTAAATTTTCACTCTGTGAACCCATGCGTTGGGCTAAAGTATAGAAAGCGGAAGAACTCTCGGGGTTATTCCATAAAATTGCATTTTCAATGAGAAAATCAGGGGTAAATCGTATTCTGATTAAATCAGCTAATAAATTAATATGTTTCGCTTGCTCTTCTGGTGGGAATTTATCAGTGAGTAGGCTGATGAGTGTTGAAAGTTCTTTTTCTTTTGCTGGGACTGATGCCGCATGAATTTCTGCAATATATAAGTTGAATGATTCCAGTGTATTTTTAGGATCTAAAGGGGGCCTTGATTGACTAAACATAGTTTCAATACGCTGGATAAAAGTCGCGGTAAGTTTGGACGGCATTTGTCGGTTCTCCGTAAAGCGTATAAAAATTAATTTTTCTTCTCCTTAAATTTAAGCATATCCGTGGATTACTCTTTAAAAGAGATAGTATAGTAGGTAACATGGGATAGGTTACAAATAGCATCACATTTGACACGCATCTTTGAACGAACTTCATTCGAAAAAACGCTTACATATGAGTAACTATGCGCGCATTTTTTCTCAATCAGTTCGTTCAAATCTGCATGCCAACTGTGCGCTATTTGTAACCTATCCCATGTTACCTACTATATTTCAACATGAATTGAACTGTAAATCCTGTGTTTGTAACGAAGTGTAACGGTGTGAAATATATGAAAAATAATAACAACGGATGATTAAGGTTTTATGAAGAGAATTGAAGGCAGGTTTTGAAAATCTGTACACGAAAATTTTTGCTACGAAGCAGGTAGAAGCGCGAGTGCAAACGACCGCAAAATATGCCTGGAACGGAGTATGTTGATACGCGAGTTTTTCGCGAAACTTCCAGGCATATTTTGTGGTCGTTTGCGCTCGCGCTGCCATCACTACTAATGAACGTTTGTTAAGCTACTATTCCTGTCGCTTCAGATTCTTTCTTCGCACTTTCCACTTGCTGTTTCAAATATTGATAATGCGTCGGCAATAATTTTTTTAGTTCATTTGCGCGCTTTTCAATATTTTTAAAGAGTACATCACCAGCCGCCATAATATCATCGCGATAATTGAGTATTGGGTAAGGATTATTGGGTAAATAACCTACGCCACACAAAATGCATTGATAATTGGTTTCTGTCCAAAAGTTTTGAAACAATGATTTAAATGTCGGATAAATATTTTGATTATCCACAGTCGGACGTTTAATGGGTAAGCCCGATTTGTGTTTTCTCAATATTAAATCCAATGAATCCGGTGTTTTGGTTTCATATTTATTCACTTTCCAAAAATCAGTATCTTCACGTTGCGCTGTTTTAAAATGCATTGCAATAAAGTCTTTGTTGTCATCAACCATAAAATTAATTTTATGATTAAATTTATCGCGTAAAACAGGATCAATATTTTTTTGCGGGAAACATTTAATGAGTTGGTAGAGTGATGCGTAAATAAAATAAATGGTTGATGATTCAAGCGGCTCTAAAAAGCTACTTGCCAAACCAATCGACACGCAATTTTTTATCCATGAGCGTTGATGTCTACGTGATTGAAATTTAATAGAACGCATATCCATATGGTCTGCGCGTTTACCAAAGTGTTTGCGCAGTTCATCTTGCGCCGCTTGATCAGTTGTGAATTGACTCGAATACACATACCCATTGCCTGAACGGCTATACAACGGAATTTCCCATACCCACCCTGCTTTTAAAGCAGTGGCAGTGGTATAAGAACGAATACCATCTCGTTCTGGATTTTCAGGTAAATTAATCGCAATGGCTCTATCCGTTAATAAACAATCCGAAAAAGAAACAATCGGTTCTTGGTATAATTTGTCGATTAAAAAGCCGCTAAATCCAGAGCAATCAATAAAAAGATCCGCGTGATATTTTTTGCCGCTTTCACCAACAACACACGTTACTTGACCATGTTCATCTTGTTCAGCGGTAGTGAGTTTGTCTACCACATGATGAATACCGCGAGCAATGGCCCATTCTTTTAAAAACTTCGCGAGCATCAGTGCGTCAAAATGATACGCATAATGTTGCACTTTGGTGCCATCCATTAATCTGGGCGATAAGTAATTTTCAAAAGCGACGGAAGAACTAAAACAAGATTCGGCAAATGGTTTTTTCGTTTTGCCTTCTAAGTAGTTTTTAATCCACACAGAAGAGAGCGGTACTTCGTCAATCAGCGGTATTTCACCAAAGACGTGATAGTAATGCTCCCCACCATTTTCTGCCGCTTTTCTCCAATTTGCATACTTAATACCCAGTTTATAAGTACCGCCCAATTTTGGCATCCATTCTTCTTCAGGAATACCAAGACGATCAAAAAACTCAGTTTTAATGGTTGGGATTGTGGCTTCGCCAACGCCAATTGGGCCGTGATCTGCCGATTCAATGACGGTGATTTTGACCTTAAAATTCAATGATTGTGCGATATAAGTGGCCGCCATCCAACCAGCAGTGCCACCGCCAATGATAACAATTTCCTTAATATTTGTTTGTGTGTTTTGCATGAGTAAGATCCTTCTTGTAGTCAAAGCGTGAGTTAAGGAACGTGCACAAAATAATTTTTACAACTGGCGCCCGAGAGGGCGGTTAGATTTAAACGTTCTGATTGAAGAAATGCGAAGGAATACTGCATAAGTCTTTCGAGCA
>Ga0155584_1004_pt2 | contig 24092 bp, 21 predicted proteins | sample RifCSPhighO2_12_FD_107241 | JGI IMG/M metagenome (GOLD analysis project Ga0155584, IMG submission 107241) | Gammaproteobacteria bacterium RIFCSPHIGHO2_12_FULL_40_19
TCTTAAAGGGCACGTTGATGCAGCCATTGTGTATGTTCGTGATGCTCATGGTAAATCTACTGAGGATGAAAAATCAGCTGGCTATGATGCGGCTATGAAACAATTTGAAAATCGTGCCTTGCAGCCCCTGCCCAAAGCTGAGGCTGCCGCTGCGCCCTAATGAAGTTTGATGTAAAGCGAAGTGTGTTAAGCGCGAAGAGAAGCGCGAGTGCAAACGACCGCGCAACATGCACGGAACGTTGCCTTGTCAGTATTGTGCATAAGGATCATGCAGCGTTCCCGTCAGGTTGCGCAGGCGCTATCGCTTGTGCTTCCTTCGCTGCTAATGAAATTTGATGTAAAGCGCAGTGTGTTAAGCGCGAAGAGAAGCGCGAGTGCAAACGACCGCGCAACATGCACGGAACGTTGCCTTCTAAGTATTGTGCATAAGGATCATGCAGCGTTCCCGTCAGGTTGCGCAGGTGCTATCGCTTGTGCTTCCTTCGCTGCTAATGAAGTCTGATGTAAAGCGCAGTGTGTTAAGTGCGAAGAGAAGCGCGAGTGCAAACGACCGCGCAACAGGGATTTATGCTTGTAACACAAGCAAATTTCGACGATAATTGCTGTTATATATAACAAATTCCGATGATTTTATGTTAAAACGGCTATTTCAACTCCCATTAAACAGCAAAGACAGTTTTTTTATTTTTGGTCCACGCGGGACGGGAAAAACGAGCTGGCTAAAAACACATCTGCAAGAAGGGTCCTACATTTATATTGATCTCTTGTCCGCGCCAACCCATCATGCACTGCAAGCCCACCCAGAACGCCTCAATGATTTGATTCCAACGAAATATACCGGCTGGATTGTCATTGATGAAGTCCAAAAAATCCCCGCAATTTTAGACGAAGTGCATCGATTAATTGAAAATAAAAAATACCGATTTATTTTGACAGGATCATCTGCACGAAAACTACGAAGTCAAGGTGTGAATTTATTGGCAGGACGTGCACTACAATACACCATGCATCCATTGGTGATTCAAGAATTGGATGAAAAATTTGAATTACAAAAAGCATTAAAATTAGGTTTATTACCAGCTGTATATGATTATGATGATCCTTCACGTTATTTATCCACATACATTGATGTCTATTTGCGTGAAGAAATTATTCAAGAAGGATTGGTTCGCAATGTCGCATCATTTACGCGTTTTTTGGAAACAGCGAGTTTTTCACAAGGGCAAATAATCAACACATCAGCCATTGCACGCGAAGTTGGCGTGAACCGACAAGCAATTCAAAATTATTTTTCTATTTTACACGATTTATTGATTGCGCATTCTCTGCCAGTTTTTACCAAAAAAGCCAAACGCAAATTAATTGCCTCTGATAAATTTTATTTTTTTGATGCTGGTGTGTATCAACAGCTACGCCCTACTGGATTTTTAGATACACCCGATGAAATACAAGGTGTTGGTTTAGAAACTTTATTTTATCAATCAGCGAAGGCGTTAATTGCTTATAGCAATACCAACACAGAGACATTTTATTGGAGAACCGAACATGGTGTTGAAGTGGATTTTATATTATATGGTGAAACACAGCTTGTTGCCGTTGAAATTAAACATAACAAAACCATTCACTCAAAAATGCTCACAGGCTTGAAACATTTTAAAGAAGATTATCCCATGGCAAAATGTTTTGTTTTGTATTTGGGCGAACATGCATTGTATTTGGAAAATGACATTACGGTTTTACCATTTGTAGCAGGGTTGAAAAAATTAAATGACTGGGTTTTGTAACTTAGGAACGTGCACAAAATAACTTTTACAACTGGCATCCCGATATGGCGGTCATCTTTAAACGTTCTTCATTCAGAAATGCTCGAAAGACTTATGCAGTATTCCTTCGCATTTCTTCAATCAGAACGTTTAAATCTAACCGCCCTCTCGGGCGCCAGTTGTAAAAGTTATTTTGTGCACGTTCCTTAACGCCAACACTGTTTCACATCCCCATCACCCGAAATGCCACGCACATTCGTATCTGTTAATGACAACGTACCACAATGACTGTCTCGCTCTGCTTGAACACCTTGCGGCACCGCTTGAATTTCATAGTGCGATTCTGACACACTCGCAATCTGCAATTGATACGGCAAATCCTCCAGCAAATCAGCTGCATGCAAAACGGCAATTGTGGCATTTTGATAACTGTCGTTCTCACCAAAATAGCGTTCCAAACGACCTGATAGTTGAAACAACGCAACCACAGCGCGGTTTCTTTGTGCATGGGTTTGATAATCGATGTAACTGGGGTAACTCATGGTGACTAAGAGAGCGCTGATTGCTAATGCCAACATCAATTCAATCAATGAAAAACCGGCTTGAAGAAAAAGCATAATAACTCACCATCATCCCGTGAAAAAAAGCAGGGGTAGTGGGGCTTCTACAACGACAAGTTTAAAACTAACCATTGCCGTAACAGAAGCCCTATCCAAAAACAGTATTAATTACAATATGATCCGATACAATACCGTGTTTTTCCGATGAAAAAATGTGTTGCGATTTTATAAAAGTTGGGTATCATGGACGATCTCTTGGGCCGTTAGCTCAGCCGGTAGAGCAGCGGACTTTTAATCCGTTGGTCGACAGTTCAAATCTGTCACGGCCCATATAAAAATCCTTATTTTTCAATGTGCTGTAGATTCATTTATTCCAGTTATATATTAGTGCCTTTGAAGAAAGTAGCCAATTTTTCACCGGAATTCTTGAAGCTGCGTCTCTCAATCTAAACTCGACAAGTACGCATAACGCAATACCCTGTCCGGTGAGATACAATGCTATATAAATCAAATAGTTGTGATGTATTTTATAGCGAAAAACAGTTCTAAAACAGCGTGTCGCAGCCTTACATATATCTTGTCATGTTACCTATTCCCTACACTGTCAGTTTTTCAGTAGTGTTATTGTATTTTGTTTATAATAAGTTTAATATTATTTATAGGAATACTATAAACTCAAATAAATTAAATAAACTTAAAAGTTACTGATGAATCCAGTACTAAATCCTTACTGCCCCGGCGCCGGCAATCAGCCCCCTGAATTAGCTGGGCGCGATGAACTATTAACCAAAGCATCTATTGCATTACAACGCATCGCTTCGGGTCGTGCAGCACGCAGCATTATTTTAACGGGTCTTCGCGGCGTTGGAAAAACAGTTTTATTGAACCGCATTCGAAAAGACGCTGAAGCACTCCATTTAATCACAGTGCGCACAGAGGCACCCGATGGCCGTTCATTGCCATCGTTATTGGCACCCGGATTAAAGTTAGCGCTGATGAAATTAAACCAAAGAAAAACAACGGAATTCGTTAAGCGCGGGCTTCGAACATTAGCAACTTTTGTATGTGCGATGAAATTAAAATATCACGACATCGAAATTGGATTGGATGTTGAGCCAGAACCCAGTTTACCGCTCATTGACGATTTAGATGAAAACTTAATACAACTGTTTCAGTCTGTGGGTATTGCTGCACAAGAGCAAAAAACAGCTGTCATTATATTTATTGATGAACTACAAATGCTAGATGAAAAAGAACTGGGTTCATTAATCATGGCACTGCATATCGTCGCACAAGATGATTTGCCAATCACATTGGTCGCTGCTGGATTACCACAGATTGCTGCAAAAATGGGAAAAGCAAAAACGTATGCTGAACGGTTATTTGAATTTCCTGATATTGGAAAATTAAACAGTGCCGCCGCAAAACAAGCACTCACTGTTCCAGCAGAAAAATTAGGTGTGTTTTACACAGCAGCTGCACTGAACGAAATTTTGAAACAAACAATGGGCTATGCGTATTTTCTACAAGAATGGGGGAAACATGCATGGGATATTGCACAAGCATCTCCCATTACTGAATCACATGCAATCGATGCAACACAACTCGCACTGGCTGATCTTGATGCAAACTTTTTTCGTGTTCGATTCGAACAATTAACTGTGATGCAAAAACACTATTTGCGCGCCATGGCTGAATTAGGATCGAACCCCCAACCTTCTGGCGCCATTGCTGCAGTGCTTGGAAAAAAAGTCACTGAGCTTGGCGCCATTCGTGAGCAATTGATCAACAAAGGTCTTTTATACAGCCCTTCATTCGGCGAAACCGCTTTCACAGTGCCGTTATTCGATGCATTTATGAAGCGTGTGGTTACAAGTGATTAAACTTTTCTGGGTATGTAGTTGACTCCACTAAGCAATTTCCCAACAAGACCCAAAGACACCAAATGTACTATACTCAAAAGAGAGGGGATTTTTGGCGTGCGATGCAATTATCGTGAGGCGTGTGTGTTCACTGTTACCCAAAAAAAACAAGATGGATTCACACTGATTGAGCTGATGATCGTCGTCGCGTTAATAGGGATTTTGTCCATGCTTACCCTGCAACAGTATAGGAATTACGTTGTACGTGCAGCGTCTTCAGAAGCCTACATAAACATAGAAGGCGTGAGAGGTGCGATGACAACACGTTTGGCTGCGACCGGCACATGGTCAATACCGCCAGGAACGTATACGACAGGTAACTACATCAGCAATATAACCGCGGGCGGAACAGATGCGGCGTATACAATAACTGTGACTTTCAAACCAGGCATTATTGCCGGCGGAGAACTTGACAATAAAACCATTGTCTTTACTTTTAACAATACAACAGGATTATGGAAATGCGATGATGGTACTTTAGCAAATGCATATAGACCGAGAACCTGCCAGGTGACTCAAACGACTCCAAGCTCAATCCACAAAGATGCCAATCTACACATCATCGACACTACCAAGGCTGATCTACCGGCCGAGAAAGCATCAACCAACACGTCAAAAGCCATAAATACCGATACAACCGATATTTCAAAAAGCAAAAATGCTGAGTAATTCGACACCAGGGCAGCCTCATTAAAATCTTTGTTAGTAGTGATGGAAGCGAGAGCGATAGCGACCGCAATACATGCAGGGAACGTTGCATCGTTCCACTCATACATCGCAGGCGCTATCGCTTGTGCTTCCATCGCTGCTAAGAAATACGTGGTGCAGCCAAATTATAATGAGGCTACCCTGAATTCGACACCCCCTTTTATATCCCTGCAGTTCTCGGATGTACTATACTCAAAAAAAGAGAATCAAGGATTGCGTTTGTGTGTCACAGGAGTGTTCTGCATGTTTCGGTTCGTAAAAAAAAATAAAAATGGCTTCACGTTGATCGAGTTGATGATCGTTGCTGTAGTCATAGGAATATTGGCAGCAATTGCGATCCGCGCTTACTCAGATTACGTTGCTAAGACGCAAGTAGCCGAAGTTATGACGTTAGTGGGTCCCTTAAGAGAAGTGATGCAAGCAGGATTAAATGAATCAAACGAATGGGTCATACCGTCAGGAGCAGTTACCCAAGGAAAGTATGTAGCCACCATTGTAGCGAAGAGTGAAGGCGGCCCAAGCGGTTACACGCTAATAGCCACTATCTTGCCTAAAGCAAGTGCAAAGATAGCGAACAAGACAATGATTTTTAGATTCGATAATGCGACAGGCGTGTGGTCATGTAACGAAGGAACGATAGAACCAAAATTTCGAGCAGGTATATGCCGATAACGTTCCTTAGCATTACATCATATTCATATTCAGGTTATACATAATCCATAATGAACCACCCACCAAAACGCCAACGATAAGGAAGGTAAAAATAAAGGGCATCGTGTTCCATCGTCCTTCTGACGTGTTATTGAGTCGCAGAAAAAATATGACTTGCGCAAACAATTGCGCGATCGCTAATGCCGTAATCGAAATATATGAAGCCGTATCACTTAACACATGATTAGCGATTAATCCAAACGCTGTGAACGTAAAAAGCAACGATAGAAAAAGTCCTATCAAATAAGATGTTAATGTTTTTGCTTTTGCACCGTATTTCATGGTTTGCGCTGAATGATCAGACATACGTAACTTCCTAACAAACAATTATTAATAATTAAATAACACCCATCAAATACACAATGGTAAATACGAAAATCCAAACGATATCCAAGAAATGCCAAAACAAACCCAGATACGTTAATCGTCTATTGATTGGAGCGGATGTGCCATATTTGAGAAGCTGGAACATCATAAACGCCATCCATATCAAACCAATGGAAACATGCGTACCATGCGTTCCTACCAATGTGAAAAAGGAAGACAACGCAGCGCTGACATGCCAACTATTTCCGTCTGCATATAAATGCATGAATTCACGCACTTCCATAATGACGAAAGATAATCCCAAGACAAAAGTCACCAGCAACCAAAAGACAGCGCGCGCACGACTTTTCTTATAAACACCGAGCATTGCAAGTCCATACGTAAAACTACTTGCTAACAAAAACATTGTTTCGCCCAATACATACGGCAAACTAATTAATTGTTTTAATGTCGGCCCATTAAAATTAGCTGTACCTAAAACTGCATACGCTGCGAACAATGTCGCAAACAAAACGCAGTCAGTCATGATGTAAATCCAAAAACCAAATACATCGATACTGTCCGTATCGTGATGATGATCGTGATGATCTAAAGTTGTTGTTGTCATGTTGTACCTGTAATTTGGGTTGTTTTATTTGTTACTCATAGCGTTGTGTTTTTAAGCAATTTCTAGTAAATCGTGTTGCTTACCCGCTTACTCTCGCTGCGCTTCGTGCGCGGTTCTGAATACCGTCCCGACTCGTGCGCTGAGTGCTCAGTTATGCAGTCACTAACTCTTCATTTTCGACTGATGGTGCTGCATTCGTAGCACACACTCTATCACGTTCTGTTTTCATGACTTCATCTGACTTCACGTAATAATCAATATTTTGATTAAAAGTACGCATCATCACCGTTGCGAAAATACCAATCAACCCAAATCCAATCATCCAGAAAATATGCCAAATCAAACCAAATCCTAACAATCCACTGAATACCGCAATCACAAAACCTGTCGCTGTATTGTGTGGCATGTGAATATCGGCGTAATGCGATTGCAATTGAATATTGGGATTTGCCCACTTCTTTTCTTTCATGTGCCAAAACTCATCTAATTCGTGCACAACCGGCGTTACTGCAAAATTATAAAACGGCGCAGGCGATGGAATAGACCATTCCAATGTACGTCCGTTTTCCCACGCATCACCTGTTAAATCCCTGTTGTCGTGACGTTCTTTAATGCTCACAACCACCTGAATAATCTGACATGCAACACCCACACCAATAATCAAAGCACCCATCGCTGCAACGACCAACCAAGGATGCCAACCATTGCCTGCTGCATAATGATCAAGTCGACGTGTCATGCCCATTAATCCCAATACATACAACGGTGTGAATGCAACATAAAATCCCGTCAACCAACACCAGAAAGAACGCTTACCCCATTTTTCATTTAATTTAAATCCAAATAATTTCGGGAACCAATACGTAACACCCGCAAAATAGCCGAATACAACGCCACCGATAATCACGTTATGAAAATGCGCGACTAAAAACACACTGTTATGCAATTGAAAATCAACAGGGGGCAATGACATCACAACACCCGTCATACCACCAATGGCAAATGTGCTGATAAAGCCAATTGTCCACAACATCGGCACGGAAAAGGTAATGCGTCCGCGATACATCGTGAATAACCAATTAAAAATTTTCACACCCGTTGGAATCGCAATAATCATCGTTGCAATACCGAAAAATGCATTCACATCAGCGCCAGAACCCATCGTGAAAAAGTGGTGTAACCAAACCACAAAAGATAACAACGTGATGGACACGGTTGCATAAACCATCGACGTGTAACCAAATAATTTCTTTTTAGAAAACGTAGCAACCACTTCTGAAAAAATACCAAACGCAGGCAGAATTAAAATGTAAACTTCGGGATGTCCCCACGCCCAAATCAAATTGATATACATCATGGCATTTCCACCGTGTGATGCAGTGAAAAAATGCATTCCCATAAAACGATCTAAGAAGAGCATTGCTAATGTTGCTGTAAAAATAGGGAATGCGAGCGCGACTAAAATCATCGAACAGAGCGCAGTCCACGTAAAAACAGGCATTTTCATGAATGTCATGCCGGGACAACGCATTTTTAAAATCGTTACCATGAAATTAATACCGGACAATAAACTGCCGACACCTGAAATTTGTAACGCCCAAATATAATAATCCACACCAACACCGGGACTATAAACAATGCCCGATAATGGCGGATATGCCAGCCAACCCGTTGCTGCAAATTTTCCGACAACGAGCGAAATATTCACAAGCATTGCACCAACAACCGTTAACCACAAACTCAAAGAATTTAAATAAGGAAATGCCACATCGCGCGCACCGATTTGCAGAGGTACAGCCATATTTAGCAACCCAAACATCAACGGCATTGCAACGAAGAAAATCATAATGACGCCATGCGCCGTGAATATTTGATCAAAATGCGAAGGTGGCAAATAACCTAAATTTTTTCCGACAGCCATCGATTGCTGCAAACGCATCATGATCGCATCTGAAAATCCCCGTAATAGCATTACCATTGCAAGAATTAAATACATGATGCCGATTTTTTTGTGATCGATTGATGTGATCCAATCCGTCCACAAATACGTCCATTTTTTTTGATAAGTAATAAAACCCATCACAAATAATACGACTAAACCCATCCCAGCGCCGGCACCCATCACAATGTGATTATCGAGTGGAATGGATTCCATGGTGAGATTGCCAAAAATGATTTGTTGTAATGTCATGGTGATGTCTCTAGTTTAATTATGGCTTTGTGAATTACTGCTCTACCCGCTTACTTTCGCTCACTCCGTTCGCTTCGTGCGCGGTTCTGATTTCTGCACGTCCTTGTTCTGTACTCGCGTACCCGAGCACCATTCCCGGCATTGGACCCATATACTTGACCACGGATGCGCTAAACAATCCGCGCTCAGGATTTGAAAAATATTCGACGGGATTATTTTCACTGGGCTTGGTCAATTGATGATAAGCAGCCATGGTCAACTGTTTGGGTGCTTGTTGCGCCTTCTTCACCCAGGCATCAAAATCAGTTTGCGATACAACACCCACTTTAAATGTCATGCCAGAAAATCCATCACCACTAAAATTAGTGGATAAACCAGAATAAACACCTATTGACGTTGCCATTAAATTTAATTGGGTTTGCATGCCCGTCATTGCATAAATTTGTCCAGCGAGCCTGGGGATTTCGAGCGAATTCATCGGTGCATCTGACGATATAAATAAACGAACGGGTTTATTCACCGGAATTTCCATGTCATTCACGGTCGCCATATGTTGTGCTGGATAAATAAACAACCATTTCCAATTCATCGCAATCGCTTCAATCATTACTGTATTTTTATCTTCAGCGAGCGGGCGATAAGGATCGAGGGTGTGGGTGTATATCCATGTCCAAACGGATAAAATCACAATAATAACGCAAGGTATTGTCCACCAAATCACTTCCAACAATGTGCTGTGTGCCCAATGCGGCGTGTAAGTGGCTTTCGTGTTATTGGCGCGATAATGCCAGGGAATCACAAACGACATGATGACAACAGGAACAACCACAATCAGCATCAAGAGTATCGATTCAATAAATAATTTTTTCTCACTCGCTGCTATAATGCCCTTAGGATCTAAAATAGCAAAATGGCAACCCGATAATAATCCGGACAACAACAGCGTACATCCGATTAAAAGAATATGTCGTAATTTGATCATTGCTTTGATTCCCTGCAATGTATAAAACAAAGCGTGGTTTGAACTGGAAAAAATTTATAGTGACTCTAAGACTGAGGATGAATATTGTCAAGAATTACAACAAAAAATTCAGGGCGTAACCACGGAAACATCATCATTTCGTACAGTTTGATCCCCCGCTTTGCTGCAACAATCCGAGATTTTCCGAACGAGTGCTTGAACATGTGCCGAAATAAATGTAACCGCATTATTTCCTTTTTGAATCTGCTTTTCATTTGCAATATGGTTATCTTGAAAACGAAATTCAGTATGCATCGCTCTATACAAACCCAAAAGAAGAGAAGGAATCAACGTACCGAATGTAAAAGAAAGTCGCGTGGATTCATTGGCGCAAAATGTTTTATTACCACAGTAATACACATTCGCCATAAATAAAATCGCTGAAATTGCCGCAAAAATCAGCGAAACGGCTTTCAGGAATTTTGCTACCATCACAAACTTTTGAAAAATACCCGGATAATTACTCAATTGACTACCCACTAATGCGCCGAGTACCGCGCCCGGTACAATCACACCGCCTATTTCTGCCCATTGCAATGGCATTGTTTTTCCATTCACTTCACGCCCAATATTCCAAGTTGCTGCGAGCAAACTGGTTGCCGCATGAATCATGCCTGTATTTGCATTCAATAATTTTTCTTTCAATGACACGATATAGCGCGGATATTCTGTCGCAAAAGAAACACGTTCATGACTGTGATCAGGGGATGCCAATTCATAAAATAACATTGCCGCTAACGGCATACAAAAAAGATTTGCCAACACAAAAACAACTAAGGGCATTTTGCGAACAATATCAGCACCAAAAAATACATCGCACGCAAAGTAAAAAAACGAGCTGGAAAATACCGCATCGATATAATTTGTTGAATCCCGTTTTATTATTTTCGCAAAAAGACTGAGCAATGCAGCAGAAAATATCACAGGTAATGCTAACCACGTTTCTTGATCTTCTTTTGAAGGTGACTCATGGTAATAATTTAATACTAAAAATAATTGATATAACCAACGCGCAATGAGCGATTGTTTTTCCAATGCATCACTTAAAAAATCGATAAAATGATCAACAGCATTTCTCAGAACTGGCGTTGAACTCGCACAACGAGATAAGGTTTCTCTTGTTTCAGACTGAAAGGGGGAAATAATTAAAGAGGTCTCACTCAAGGGAGATTGAAGTGGTGACACATCAATACGTGCTTCACCACTTCTATTAACGGTTTCGTCAACACTATTACTTGAAGATCCATTTCTCATTATATCTCTCCTTGAAACAGTTATTTTTTTAACTTAGGGCCCTTAAGCAAGTGATACAAACACAACAACCCAAGCCAGAAACCGAGATAAAAAAAGTACTAACAATCAATGTGATCAAAAAGCATTTCATGATGATCTCCTTAGGACCTGTATTTATGCGCAGGCCCTGACAGTGAAAACGATGACAATTTCACTGTAACAAAGGATCATTCATGACAAGTTGATCTAGCGCAACTTAATGTCGCGGTTCTTTTTCAGGATATAAATCCGCTAACGGCATTGAAATACCGGTGCTCATGACAATTCTCGCATGTTTACGGGTTAATTCGCGCGGTTCGCGCACGCCACACGAATGACTAATAATTTCAACTTCATGATTAACACGACGCACATAATTCGCAACACGCAGTGCTTTTGATTTAACATCCAATCCCTTTACACGAGAAGGATTGTGCGTCGTAATACCGGTTGGGCAAGTGTTATTATGACAACGTAATGCTTGTATGCATCCCAATGAAAATAAAAATCCCCGTGCAGAATTCACAAAATCTGCGCCCATACATAACGCTCTTGTCACTGCACCTGCCGTAATCATTTTCCCAGATGCAATGACTTTAATGCGATCACGCAAACCATATTCTTTTAATTTATCGATGAGCACAGGCAAACTTTCTGTGATGGGTAATCCCACATAATCGGCTAACGATTCTGGTGCTGCACCCGTTCCCCCTTCTGCGCCATCTAATGTAATAAAATCAGGTGCGCAGGCTAATCCACGCTCGTTGATCAACGAAAATAATTCATCCAACCATTCATAACCACCGAGTACAACTTTGAATCCCGTTGGTTTTCCACTGATGTCGCGCACACGATTAATAAAGTCGATTAATTCAACCGAATTTCCAATTTCCAAATGACGATTCGGACTGATAGAATCCTGTCGCATCGGAATGCCTCGAATACGCGCAATTTCTGGCGTTACTTTGATTGCGGGCAAAATACCACCTTTCCCCGGTTTTGCACCTTGACTTAATTTCACCTCGAACATTTTAATTTGCGGCTTTGCTGCCCACTCCTTCAAACGTTCATCAGAAAAATTACCTGCTTCATCGCGAAAGCCGTATTTTGCAGTGCCAATTTGCGCAATCAAATCACAGTCGCCTTCCAAGTGATAATCAGAAATACCACCTTCACCCGTATTCAACCAACAACCTGCTTTTTTCGCGCCGTGTGATAAAGCCGCAACGGCATTTTTAGATAATGCGCCATAACTCATCGCTGAAATATTTATCAAAGAATACGCGGTGTAGGGATTTTTTGTTTGTTCGCCAAACGTCACTGGCCGTGTTTTAAGTGCGTCTTGATTGAGAATGGGAAAAGCAGCATCCACAAAAATAACAGTGCCGGTTACCCGTAAATCTCGCGTTGAACCAAAGCCAATGGTTGTGTCTACGTTGCCTGCTGCATGGTCGACCCATACCCGTTGATCGCGATTAAAAGGCAATTCTTCGCGATCGCGTGCATAAAAGTATTGTCGCAAATAAACACCGAGATCTTCAGCCAGAAAACGGATATGACCAATCACAGGATAATTGCGCAATATCGTATTTTTCTTTTGCGAGATATCCCATACATAAGTCACAATCACACCCATCACAGCAAGCAAAATAAATATGTGGTAAACGTACTCATCCGTCACACCCACCAATGCTAAAAGACGCTCCATGCCTAAACACTCCAAATTTTCTACAGTTAGGAACGTGCACAAAATAACTTTTACAACTGGCATCCCGATATGGCGGTCATCTTTAAACGTTCTTCATTCAGAAATGCTCGAAAGACTTATGCAGTATTCCTTCGCATTTCTTCAATCAGAACGTTTAAATCTAACCGCCCTCTCGGGCGCCAGTTGTAAAAGTTATTTTGTGCACGTTCCTTAATAGCTTAGTCCATTCGAGCTCATTAGCCTATTTTGTTTTAGCGTGGACTTTTAAATTCTTCTGTGGGTTTTCGGGCATGTTCGGGCTTTGGCGACTGAGCCTGAGATGTGCATTCAACCATCGCTCCGTCGTCAAGACCGTTAGTATCAGGATTCTCTGGACACCCAGGTAACTGTGTGAATACAGTGGGTAATCGACGTTCAAATAGAACCTGCGGTGGAGCGTCAGCGTCATCGATCGAAGCGCCTTGATGAGGTGATCGACTCTTAGGGGACGAGGCAGCCGGTGACGCATTAAATGTTCCGGAACCGCTGACACGTGATAATCGAAGACTGTTTCTCTGCTGTAATTCCAGCGATCGGCTACTGCGGGGAGTGGCCGCTTGAGAAATAACCTGCACCGGCGTTATTTCATGCGCATCTGTTGGATTTCTGGCTGCTGTTGATGCTTCTGCTACTTCTTCCTTCCGTGCACATCTTTTTCCGCAACTATAGGCAACACCCCCTAACAACGCCAGCATTCCCAGTACAATTAACCCAAAGAAGGGAGCTCCCATCATTTTCGCTGCGGAAAGGATGGGCATGCAATATCTGCTAAAACCATAAAGACCCGCAGCAACAGGACCTACAAAAAAATTGGCACCCAAGGCCCCGTAGGTCTGAACACGTGCTGTCTCTGCTGTTTCTTTCGCATTATCTGAATAATACCAAACACCGATGGTGACGATGATAGACCACACAGAAAATGCAATGGCTGTTCCAAAAGCAGTCATTGTCGCAAATTCCATTGCCGAAGTGACATTGAGATCTGGCAGTCCACAAATCGGATGTCGTTCACTGGTTGATTGAGCAGCCGGTTGTCTCAATGTTGATAAATCTAAGGTGGGTGGGGTATTCGTACCATTCAAAAACGGAGATGCGATATTGGGCGCAGAGGTTGAATGCATAGGTGCTGATGTTGAATAAGAAGGTGGTGCTGCTGCTGGATTTGGCGCAATTCCCAGCGCTAACATAACGCCATAACCTAAGAAACTGGCACCGAAATTGAGTGCCGTCGTACTCAGGGGAATTCCGAAAAGAAGCGCTGGCAATACAATCGCCAGTGAACACTGTTTGACATCTGACTCAGATCGAGACATAAATCTTCTCCGTCACTGTGAATTGGCCCGATTATGGCATAAGAAAATTAATAAGTGCAACGTGGCCTTTAGATCAATGGCACTACTTTAAGTGAAGGCAGTGGGAGTGCTGTGCCACAGAACCGCGCACGCAGCGTAGCGCAGTAAGCGGATCGGTATTGATCCGCTTACTACGCTACGCTGCGTGCGCGGTTCTGACCGCATTACATGCTTAAGGTAGTGCCATTGGCCTTTAGATTGTCTTCCAGGTAGAATGTGACACCTTTTGTCAGATCGGGAAATACCTATGTCATTTTTTGCTGAATACGGCCTTTTTTTAGCTAAAACTACCACAATCGTTATTGCAATTATCGCAGTATTGGCTGTCATCATTGCACTCAAAGCCAAATCAAAAGCAGAAGACAAAGGCAGCTTACACATTCATAAACTCAATGAAAAGTATGATGAAACAGCCGAAATGATCAACAACCTCGTTCAGTCAAAGTCTGAAAAAAAAGCAGCAAAATTAAAACTCAAAAAAGCTTCTGCCAAAAAAGAAAAAAACGCTGATAAAAAGCGTCTTTTTGTGATGAATTTTGACGGCGATATTAAAGCTTCTGCAGTCAATGCGTTACGCGAAACAATCACAGCTATTTTACTCACTGCAAAATCGGAGGATCGTGTTTTACTGTGCTTAGAAAGTGGTGGTGGTATGGTGAATGCCTATGGATTAGCAAGTTCACAACTACAACGCTTGCGTGATGCAAAAATTTATTTAACGGTTGCAATCGACAAAGTCGCTGCCAGTGGTGGTTACATGATGGCGTGTGTAGCCAACGAAATTATTGCCGCGCCCTTTTCAATGATCGGTTCCATTGGTGTGATTGCACAACTACCGAATGTGCATCGTTTACTGGAAAAAAATAATATCGATTTTGAACAAATCACTGCAGGACAATATAAACGTACGTTGACTGTGTTTGGGAAAAATACGAATGAAGGTCGAAAAAAACTGCAAGATGAAGTCAATGAAATGCATGATTTATTTAAAGACTTCGTTAAAATGCACCGTGAAAATGTGGTGCTCGATGAAGTAGCAACAGGCGAACATTGGTTTGCATTGCAATGCATCGAAAAACAATTGGTTGATAAATTACAAACAAGTGATGATTATTTATTAAGTCACAAAGATGAATTTGATATTTATGAATTAGAATTTAAAATGAAACAACCCCTGGCAAAACGATTGGGTATTTTTGCGCAGAATAGTTTGCATCAGTTGTTCGGAAAAGTGGGAGTGTAAGTGGAAGTATCAGAGGCATGATTCAATACACCAGCTACTTTGAAACATGTTTTTATAATAGCAATTACCATTTGCTCACACCGATACCTCACACTGGTACCCTTTTCTTAAACTTAGGATTTTCACTATGAGTCATGCACACTCACACTCACACTCCACCCCCTTTAAAGTATTGTGGATCTCCATCTCCATTATTTTAATTTATGCCGGCGTTGAAGCGATCACTGGGTGGCACGCTGGCTCACTTGCGCTGCTGGGGGATGCAGGCCACATGGTCTCTGATGCATTGGCTCTGTCCATTGCAGCATTTGCCGCATGGATTGCAAAAAAACCACCCTCAAAAACACACAGCTATGGGATGGGTCGTGCTGAAATCGTTGCCGCATGGATTAGTAGTTTGTTCCTGCTGATTGTTTCTCTCAGCATTATTGTGGAAGCCGTCGAACGTATTCATTCACCGATCAAAGTGAATGCCGTAACTGTCATGATTATTGCCTTTATCGGCATGATCATTAATTTATTGGTTGCAGCGATACTCGCAAAGGCAGAACGCACCATTAACATGCGTGCTGCATTATTGCATGTGTTAAGCGATTTACTGGGTTCATTTGCAGCACTGGTTGCTGGCGCTGTGATTTATTATACGAAGTGGTATCCAATCGATCCTATTTTATCTATTTTTATCGGTATTTTAATTATCGCCTCAAGCTTTCGTTTGTTGCGCGAATCGATGCGTATTTTAATGGAAGGCGTTCCAGTTCACATTAATTTAGAAGCGGTTTCTGATGCGTTAACCAAAGTAGACGGTGTTTTAGAAATTCACGATTTACATATTTGGACATTATCATCTGGCAGCGTTGCATTATCTGCACATATTAATATTCATGAAATCAGCGAATGGGAAAGTGTCTTAAAAAGACTGACAAAAAAATTAGAACACGATTTCCATATTCATCACATCACATTACAACCAGAACCGGATGTGTTTGACTGCAAACCCTGCACCGAACCAACAGCAACACGCGTAAAAAAGCGTAAATAAACCGATGAACATGAACACCCATAACGTTGACGCTAATGAAATCGCCAAATTCAGCGCACTTGCCAGTGAATGGTGGGATCTCAATGGTCCTATGAAGCCACTGCATGCATTAAATCCCTTGCGATTACATTACATTCAAAAACACGCTGAAATTGCCAAAAAAAACGTACTCGACATGGGTTGTGGCGGTGGCATTTTAACAGAATCGCTGGCAAAAGCAGGCGCGATTACAACCGGTATCGACATGAGTCATGATGCGATTCAAATCGCGAAACAGCACGCTACACAATCCCAACTCATTATTCATTATGAAAAAACGCGGATAGAAGATTTTGCAACGATGCATCCCAATACATTTGATGTCATTACGTGCATGGAAATGCTGGAACACGTGCCCGATCCTTGTGCGATCATTCAAGCAGCCAGTCAATTATTAAAACCCAATGGTTTGTTATTTTTATCCACGATTAACCGAAACATTAAAGCGTTTTTATCAGCTGTTGTTGGCGCAGAATATATTCTAAATTTATTGCCCAAAGGCACGCATCATTACGAAAAATTTATTCGTCCCTCTGAACTCAATCAATGGGCTGAAAAAAATAATTTGGTTTTGCGTGGATTACAAGGAATCGATTATCATCCTTTTAAAAATACATTTGAAATGACCGATTCCGTCGATGTGAATTATTTCATTTATTTTCAGGCAAATGAAGAATGACAAAGGCTGTTTTTTTTGATCTCGACGGCACCCTACTCGACACAGCACGTGATTTTGCGTACGCGATTAATGTATTGCTAAAACGTGAAAACAGGCCAGCGCTTAATTTTGATTTATTTCGAAAGGAAGTTTATGGCGAAAGCAGACGCATGATTTCTTTTGCCTTTAATATGACAGAATCAGACCCAGCCTTTGAAAATATTCGTCACGACTTTTTACATACGTATCACAAAAATTCTACACAACATACTGTCTTTTTTCCCGGCATGGAATTGTTGCTCGATTCACTGGATGAAAAAAAAATTCCCTGGGGCATTGTAACTAGCAAACCCACCTGGTTAACCGAACCCATTTTAAAACATTTTGAGTTTGATAAACGTGCCGCCTGTGTTGTGATGGGTGATACATTAACAAAAATAAAACCGGATCCTGCACCCTTATTTTATGCGTGTGAGCGTGTAATCATAGCACCTGAAAATGCAGTGTATGTAGGCGATCTTGAAACGGATGTCATCGCGGCAAAGGCAGCCGGCATGAAAAGCGTGGGGGTTACGTATGGTTATCATCCTCCCGAAACTGATTGTGCAAAATGGGGCGCGGATTTTATTGCGCATTCTCCGAAAGAAATTTCAGAGTGGATCAAAAATCATCTATAATTAGGTTCATTCTTATCACAAAAAGGCTGCTTTGCACTATGGATAAAAACACCTGGCTTTTTTACAAAAGCGCACTTGCTCTACATTTTGATTGTCACCTCGAAGATTGTATTAACGGATTTACCATCACGCTCGCCAACCAACGTTATTATCTGCGCGAAGGACTCTCTCCATTTAATATTGTTAGTAACGTCAACGTTGTAAGCAATAAATCTTGTGTTAATAGCTTATTGCAGCATGCTGGATTGCCTGTACCAAAAGCACTTGCTTTTACAAAACAGGGATTCGAAGAAAATAATGTGGATTTTGAAGATATTCAATTTCCAGTCGTCGCTAAACCAACACGAGGCACATCATCAGGTACAGATGTTTTTTGCAATATACCCGATAAAAAAACATTGTTCGATTATCTTAAAAAAATGTTTCTAAAACATCCCGTCATGTCTGTCGAAGAATTTCAATCCAACTTAACGTCCTACCGTGTATTGGTTTTCAATAACGCTGTCATTGGCGTAGTCGAAAGAATTCCTGCCCATGTGATTGGTGATGGTATCCACACATTGCATGAATTAATTGCAATTACTAATGATCAGCGCAAATTATTGACAGAAAAAATGGCTGTCGGCCCCATTGAAATGGGTATAGAACAACAAACCAAATTATCAGATATGGGCATGACGTTAACTGACATACCCAAAAAAAATGAGAGAATTCAGCTCTGCTACAAATGTAACTCTGCTGTCGGTGGCACAATACGAACGGCTGATCATGAAATCTGCAAAGAAAATATTGCATTGGCACTCAGAGCCACAAAAGTGATCAATCTCGACCTGGTGGGTTTTGATATCCTTTGTGAGGATATCGGCAAACCCATCGGTCCTACACGCGGTTTTATTATTGAAGCTAATTCCAACCCCGATGTGTCAATCCATGAACTTTCAATGGAAGGTGCTACAAACTGCGTTACTCGAAAAATATTATGGGGTCTTGTTAAACGTCACCCCATCGCTTATTTCTGGATGCGAATAAAAAAAAGCAGCTTAAAAATCTATTTAAGATGCGCGCTTCTGATTGCCTCTTTTTTTCTGCTTAAACACTTTTTTAAAGGGTAAAAAAATGATCGAGTTACCATCTGAATTAGATCTTTACGAAAGAGCTTCTCGAAATCTTGGCACTTACAATAATCATTACCTAGATGCAACAGCAAAAACATTATTTGCTTCTTACAGTCATTTAAATGCAAACGACAGCTATACCTACCCAGAAATTTCTGCGATTAAAAAATACTGCGGCAACTTCTTATTACGACTTTCTGGTGTCAATCATCTCGATGATTTTCAATATCACACAACATCCGGTTCAGCAGAGGCAGTGTTTTTAGGATTACTAACACTCAAAAGACACGCAGAAGAAACGCGTCCGAATGCCAAATTAAACGTGATCGTGGGTTCTAACGCCCACATTTGCTGGAAAAAGGCTGCTGATTATCTTGATCTAGAATTAAGAGAAATGACAGTCGATGAAAAAACAATGGTATTAACACCTGCGGATGTATTAAATCAGATTGATGACAATACCATGGGTGTTTGCGCAACCTTAGGCACGCCCACGACATTGTTATTCGATCCTGTTTCAGCGTTAAATACGGCGTTGGCTGACTATTTTAAAAAAACAAACCGTTTTATTCCCATTCATGTAGACGCTGCAGGCGGTGGATTTATTGCACCATTCATGTATCCCCATTTGATTTGGGATTTTCGATTGCCACATGTGTATACGATCAACATTTCCAGTCATAAATATGGCATGGTGTATCCCTGCTTAGGTTGGCTATTGACACGCGATTTACCCTGTCTTGAAAAAATGACACATCAAAATGATTATTTGGGCAATGCGATGAAACGCATTTCGCTGCAGTTTTCGCACTCTGCAGCAAATATTTTGACGCAATACCACCACATAAAAACGCTTGGGCTGGAGGGTTATCAAACCCGCATTCAACATTTATTTTTTTTAACTGGTCTTTTAAAAAAATATTTTTCAACACGCGATGAAATCATTGTTCTAAATAGTGATGCACAACTGCAATTGCCTGGTGTTGTTTTTACCATGCAGTCAGACGTTCATTTAAAAAAACTCATCTCTGATTTGAAAAATAGAAATTGGTATTTGCCGATTTATCGCTTACCAGCACCACTTCATCAAAAACAAGTGGCGCGTATTGTGATTCGTCATGGGTTTACTGTTGAACATATTCAGGCACTCATTGCGGACATTCATGCGTGTCTCATGCAAACCTGAGTAGCGGCGTCGACTTGCTATATGATTCAGAAGCCGAGCGAGAGCGAATGCGAAAGTCCGTCCGAAGAATTATATCAATCTTCGGACGGACTTTCGCATTCGCTCTCGCTCAGCTTCGATACGCATAGTGAGTAGATGCATCAAGTGCAGTGTTTTTCTATTTTTTGGAAATGCACACGTTCCTTAAGTCATGGCAGTGGACGTGAGCTACTACCCCTTACACCAAACTCTTACTCACAATTTCATATAAATTACTGGACAACTTTTTAGATTCTAACAGCCTCGTTAATTCCGCTTTCATCATCACACCACGCACGGAATCTATTTGCTTCCATTGTGTTAAGGGCCGAACAATGCGCGCGGATACTTGTGGGTTTTTTGCATCGATCGCCAACGTTTGCTCTGCGAGCAAATGATAACCTGAGCCATTTTTATCGTGAAAACGCACTGTATTATCACCAAAAGTTACCAGTAATGCATATACATTATTCGGGTTATTAATATCAAACGCGGGATGATGAATTAATTTTTTCACATCATCAATCATGTGTGCCAACGTTGTGTTGGCTTGTAACTGCAACCATTTATTCACAACAAGCGGTTCATTCTCATAAGCATGATAGAAATTTGAAAGCGCTTGTTCACGTTGCGGCACATCATGATCATTCAACGCAAATAATGCGCCCAATTGATCTGTCATATTGTTTGCGCGTAAAGCTTCATGATAGGTGATTTCAACGTAGCGCTTGTTGTCTGTTTTCAACAAATAATGCAAACATTGATTTTTCAAACGCCGATGGCCACACGACTGAATGTCGTAAACATACTCACCCGGTAATTCATGCGCCTTAAATAACTTTAACCACAAAGATTCCAATTGTTTCGCCAATGTGGTTTCTAAAAATGATTTCGCCGCATAAATTACATCAAGATCAATTTTAGATAAATGCGTCAATAAAAATTTTAATGAGGGGAACATCAACAAGCGCGCTAATAAATTCGAATCCGCCATCGGTTTTGATAATAATTTTTCAAAACTTTCAAGCACAATGGGATTGATGGTCATTGGCTTTCCCATCAGAATTTCTTTAGCAATATCTGCAATGGCATTCACCAATAGACGTTGCCCTGCTTCGAAGCGACAAAAAGGATCTGAATCACACTGTAATAAAAGTGCTAACTGTTCATTCGTATAAACATACTGTAATTCGACTGGCGCAGAAAAATGACGCAACATCGACGGCACGGGATTTTCTAACACATTAACAAATGTAAATGTTTCTTCGTGTTTTTTAATTTCTAATATTTTAGTCCCTTTGGTGATAGTACTTTCACCCTCTAATTGTAGATCCAAATCAACACACGCTGATCCAATTAACCCAATCGAAAAAGGCATATGCAACGGCAATTTTTCTTCTTGATTCGGCGTGGGTGGACAACTTTGGTTAATAACGACTTGATATGTTTTTTTAGCAGCATCGTATTCTGTTTTGACACGCAATACTGGCGTGCCTGCTTGATGATACCAGCGTGAAAATTGCGTTAAATCTTTGCCAGAAGCTTTTTCCATTGCAAAAATAAAATTTTCCGTTGTCACTGCTTGTCCGTCGTAATGGGAAAAATAATAATCCATCCCTTTACGAAATATTTCCGGTGTTAATAAAGTTTGCACCATACGAATTACTTCTGCGCCTTTTTCATAAATGGTCATCGTATAGAAATTATCAATTTTCATGTAACTGTCGGGCCGAATTGGATGCGCCATAGGACCCGCATCTTCTGGAAATTGCTGATTACGCAATGTATTCACAACATCAATTCTCGCTACACCCTTGGATGTCATGTCTTCTGTGAAATGCTGATCACGAAAAACGGTTAGTCCTTCTTTTAACGTTAATTGAAACCAATCACGACAAGTCACACGATTGCCAGACCAGTTATGAAAATATTCATGGCCAATCACGCGCTCGATATTAATGTAATCTATGTCTGTTGCCGTTGCAGGTTTTGCTAAAATATATTTCGTATTAAAAATATTTAATCCTTTATTTTCCATCGCGCCCATATTGAAATCGCTGACAGCAACAATCATGTAGCGGTTCAAATCATATTCACGACCAAAACGGTGTTCATCCCATTGCATTGCTTTTTTCAACGCCGTTACTGCATAAGCACCTTGGTCCATAAATCCTTTTTCGAGATATAAATACAAATCAACTGTGCGTTTTGACATTGTTACGAAATGATCGGTAATCACATCGAAATCACCGGCAACTAATGCAAATAAGTAACAAGGTTTTAATGAAGGATCTTCCCAGTGCACCCAATGCCGATTATCACTTAATTCTTTTTCTTCTATTAAATTCCCATTTGATAACAACAGGGGATATTTATTTTTGTCAGCTGTAATTGTTGTCGTAAAATAAGACATTACATCAGGGCGATCTAAATAATAAGTCATGCGACGAAATCCTTCCGCTTCGCATTGCGTACATAAATTATCGCGAGATTGATAGAGCCCCATTAATTTTGTATTTTTTTTCGGATGAATAACGACATGTGTTTCCAGCACAAATTGATCAGGCACCGATTCAATCGTTAAATGTGTTTCAGTGATTTGATAGGTATTTTCTGCCAACGCTTTCCCATCGATATAAATTGACTGTAATGTGAGTTCTTCACCATCCAATACCAGTGCAGCTTGAGGATTTTTTGTTTGGGGATTACGATGCAGCCGCAATACGGATTTCACGACCGTTTGATCATCCTGCACATCAAAATGCAAATGCACATTTTCAACGAGAAAATCAGGGGGAGAATAATTTTTTAAATACGTCGTTTCTAGATTTTGCTGACTCATACTGTGCTCCGATAATGTGATTGTCTCAATCTTACTTGAATTCATAAAATGCGGCGAGGATGGTTACTTTGCGCGCACATACGGCGCGAAAGACGCTACTGTATCGAAGACCAAAGTGCCAATAAATAAACTCATGGTGAAACCAACGCCCGCCACCAAACTCATGCCGTAAAGATTTAAGCCCGTCACTGCTTTCGGCAGCGTTGCAACACCGCAGCGCACCGCAATAATCGTTGATCCCCAAATACCAATCTGTTTCCCCAAAAATAACCCCAGCGCAATGCCTATTGGTACAGGCATCAACAAATGCTGCCACGTCAACCCAGAAAATGAAATACCAACAGGCATATGAAAAAAAGCTTCATAATGATGCGCAAATGGCGTGTTATCTAGAATGACTGCCAAAATCGCGGCTAGAAATAAAGCAGCCCTGATAAAAAGGGCTGCTGAATGAATCAAACAAAAAATTATTCGCAAGCAGTATCACAGGATCCTGAAGGAGAAAAACAGCATAAAGAGCAGTTGTAAATCACCGCAGCTAGCAGCATGAACACAAAGCTATGCATGAAACCCCAGAAAAAGCCCCACAAACCACCCACAAAGCTGCAGGAATAATGGTAATACACATGACTCATTACATTGACAACTGGCGCCGCAAATCCCCAACGCGCACCTGCCCATGCCAACAGCATTGTACCTATACCAGAAAGAATACCAAAAGCAAACCCGAAACTGACAGGATAAATTTTTCCATACTTAATCATTTACACTCTCCTTTGCATCGATTATTAACCGATTTCGAAAACGCGCTTTCAAAATCAGTTTGATTATACTGAAAATTTACTCAGTTAGCCAAATGTACATTTTTGGTCAACGTCTCAGGCGTGACATACGCAGGTCTCACTATTCCGTCAAAAAATGGCGCATAAGGCCTGTTCTTCCACCTATGTTTTTGAAAATAATACGATATTGTCGCTTCGTTGTATTAAATTTTCCTTAAATTTAGGTGAAATACAAGGGCGAATACACCTCTAATAGCGACTTAATATGCACCCGCAGAAGCGACGCAGAAAAAAGGCCCTCATCGATCC
>Ga0155584_1051_pt1 | contig 23170 bp, 14 predicted proteins | sample RifCSPhighO2_12_FD_107241 | JGI IMG/M metagenome (GOLD analysis project Ga0155584, IMG submission 107241) | Gammaproteobacteria bacterium RIFCSPHIGHO2_12_FULL_40_19
AAATGCTGAAAACCATTTGTCTAAACAGAATTTGAAAACGCTATTGAAAGAAGGAGCGATAAGGTGTTTGAGTCAAAAACTCAATGACTATCTTGAGCATCAGTATTTTCGTTTAACACAACCCGATGCGCAACGTGCAAAACGGGATCGGCAGGAAGAGGTTGAGTTGCAACCAGTGTTCTCTGCTGACGTTACGCTGTAACAAAATAAATCACGCGGAATATTCCGCGTGATTTTTTAATCCTCTAAATATGTATAGCCCTGCAAACCATTTCGCAACTCTTCCAAATACATTTGCCTCTCTTGCTGCAACAAATTCGCTTGCGCCATTTGACTGCGATACGATTGCAACAATTCCGATGCGTCAAAATGAACGTATTTTAAAACATCTGTGACTGTGTCGCCTTCAACGGGCTGAACGAGTTGATAGCCACCATTCTCTGTTAATTCCACATGAACAGAGTTGGTGTCGCCAAATAAGTTATGCATATCACCCAAGATTTCTTGATACGCACCCACGAGAAAAATGCCTAAATAATAGGGTTTTTGTGGATTAAATGGCACGAGGGGCAGAGTAGATTCCACACCTTGACTATCAACATACCCATCCACTTTACCGTCTGAATCACACGTAATATCTTGCAATACGCCGCGACGGGTTGGTTTTTCGGTTAATCCATTCACAGGAATAATCGGGAAGATTTGATCGATCGCCCATGAATCCGGTAATGATTGAAATAATGAAAAATTACCAAATACTTTATCCGCCAATTTTTCATTTAATTCATCAATCGCTTCACGATGCGCACGAACAGAGTGTTTTAATAATTCACGTACGCGCGTACAAGTCATTAAATAAATTTGTTCTGCGAGCGCGCGTTGTTTTAAATTCACAAGGCCATAAATATATTGACTGTGTACTTCATTCATTAAGTGACACGCGTCATGATAATTTTCAAGTGCGGAATATTCATTCACGTGTTGGCAGCCATACCACATGTCTTGAATTGCTTTGGGTGAATCACTCGGTATTTCATTAATGGGATCATTCACCATCGCGCTTTCAATATCGATGATATTCACGACTAATACGGCATGATGCGCCGTCATCGCGCGTCCTGATTCTGTGATGATATTGGGATGCGGCATATTTCTTTCGTTACAAAATTCGCCGATCGTGTAAATAATATTATTCGCGTATTCTTGAATGCTGTAATTCATTGAACAATCGGAGCGTGAGTGCGTGCCTTCATAATCAATACCCAATCCACCACCGACGTCGACCGTGTGAATAGGAATACCCATTGAGCGTAATTCCGTGTAATAACGCGCACATTCTCGCAGTGCGGATTGAATATCGCCGATGTTTGCAATTTGTGAACCCAAATGAAAATGCATCACTTGTAAACAATCAATCGAATTCGCTTCTTGTAATTTTTCAATAATTTTTAATAAGTAGTTGGCAGAAAAACCAAACTTCGATTTTTCACCGCCCGTGTCTTGCCATTTGCCTGTACCGGTTGTTGTTAAGCGAACACGCACACCCAAGCGCGGCGTTAATCCCATTTTTTTTGCCTCGATTAAAACCATATCCACTTCAGATAATTTTTCTAAAATAATATACACCTGATGTCCCAGTGCTTGGCCAATCAATGCGAGCCGAATGTATTCACGGTCTTTGTAACCGTTGCAAATAATGACAGAAGAGCTGCCCGTTGGATGTGCAAGCACAGCCAATAATTCCGGTTTACTGCCAGCTTCCAAACCAATGCGATCTTTACCGTGACGCACAATTTCATGCACCACACGACGTTGTTGATTCACTTTAATCGGATATACCGCCGTGAATTTTCCTTTGTAATTAAAATCACTGATGGCTTTTGTAAATGAATCAAATAATTCTTCAAAACGTTGTTTTAAAATATCAGTAAAACGAATGAGAATGGGGGCTGTTAAACCCGATTGATAAATGGTTTCAAGCAATTCGTCCATGTCGATCGCTACATCGCGACGTTCTTTGTTGGGAAACGCAACGATATTGCCTTTATTTCCGATGTCAAAGTAACCGGCACTCCAATGTGCGATGTTATACACTTTGCGTATTTGCTGCTGGAGTTCTTCTGAAATAGTGCCTGCCCCTATCGTGGGATCGATAGGGGCAGCTTCACTTTCGAGGCCGTTATTTTCTGACATTAGACTATACTCCCAGATTCTTTAAATGATGGAGCTTTTTAGCATAGATTGGCGGGGGGTTCAAACAGCATTTTGAAGTTAAGTAAGCAACAGGCAATGTCTGACATCATTAGTCGTCTTTCAACGACATCTGATTTGTCTCTTCATGCCTATCCGTTTGCGCAACATGCGTATAATGCATCGTGGTGCTGACATCCGCATGCCCTGCATTTTCTTGTGCGACTTTCAGTGATGCGCCAGCTTCTAATAAATACGTCACGTAACTGTGTCGCAACCAATGCGCACTCGCAGCACGTAATTTTGAGGCTTTATTGGGCGCATGCGCTTCAAATGTGGCAGCGCCTAATTCAAACGCCCCTTTTAAAATTTGATCGATGCGACGCGTTGAAATCGAATTGGTTAAATTTTTCATTGGAATTAAAGGCGTTGCTTCTTGAAAAGTGGGTTGCGGTGATGCGAGTCCTACCATTTTTCGAAAATCAGCGAGCGCGTCGAGTAGTACGTCTGGGATGGGAATTTCACGTAATTTTTTGCCTTTACCAATGACGCGTAAAAACCAGCGATCTTTGCGTAATTTGAAATCGCCCATCGTGTGATTGGCCGCTTCTGCGATGCGAAGACCCGTATAAAACAGCAATAAAATAATATAACGTGCGCGAATACTTTGAAAACTTTGCATTTCATTATCAGCAGGAAAATCATTTAACGCGGTTAATGTCGCATTAATTTCATCTTTTTCCAAATAGCGATCAATGATATTGGCACTGCGATCTTGTCTTTTTTTGCGACGTCGATCAACGGCTAACGGATTTCCAATTAAATAATTCGCTTGCACCAAATAATTAAAAAAAGAATCTAAAATGGTGAGTGATTTATTTATCGATGCACCGCTGAGACCTTTTGTAAATGCACGCCAATTTTCATTAAATGCGCCATCTTTGGTTAGGCGTGATACAGAAGGGCCACACCATATTTTTTCGGGCTCTGGATTTTTTAAAAAGAGTTGGTACGTTTGTAAATGTGTTCTGCGCAAACTGGAAATATTTATTTTCGCAACATGAATGCACCACAATAGTAATCGTTCGACTTCTTTGGCATAAGAACGTAATGTTTCGGGAGATTCTTTGTATTCACGCAAAAATGCGCTAATCGCTTCGGCGTCATTATTCGCTTCAATTAAAGCGTTTCCGAGTTCTTTATTGTAATCACCGTGTGTGAAATTAATCATTGCATCACCCATATTTTCAGAGTGCTGCGTTAATTTAAAGAGTGGTTTGATGAAGGTGTTTTTTTTCATGTGCACATCATAGCATTTTGGGTGTTGAATGTTACAGTGTGTTACTTTTTGTTACCCTTTTTTAATTTACAGGCAGTGTCAAATTCATTTATCCTTCGCCATGAATAATATCGAAAATAAATGTGAGGGTTGGATCATGAGATCAGCAAGAGAAATCAGAGAAGACGCAGAGCGCAGTGAAAAGTGGGGTCAAGAATTAATACGTTTGAGAAACGGGGATTTATCAACGGATAATCATGTGAAGAAAATGATTGAGCGGTTGGTGTCGTATGTGAATAGTAGATCGCAAGTTATAGAGAATGAGACAAAGGAGCTGGGTACGTGGTGCGACGGCTATGTCTATTACTCTACTTCTCGTATCATTGGCGATGCTTCGGATGTTACGCTGCAGCAGATAAGGTTGGGTAAAATCACGTTTCCTGCAGGTGCTTTTTCCCTTAAAGGGTCCCTGGATAAACCAGATGGCACTCCTTATCTCGTGCTATCTTCCGAAAAAAGAGATGCTGAATTAACAACGCGTCGATTGGAAGAAATATTTAAACTGATTACACAATTAGATCAGTTTTTGAAAAGAGATCAAGATGTTGCGTTGGTGACGGGTTTAGAAAGAAGAACAGCTGAAATTGCTGGTCTGCAAGCCCAATTGACGGCGACTGCCGAGAAACTAGAGGCCTTGGATAGGCGGTTTGCAACGCGCCATCATGTCCATGTGCCAGGATCTTATTTCTTTGGAAGGGGCAGTTTTTTCCAAAGCCAATCTCAAAAGACAGTGAGAGATTTGTATGAAGGGTTGTCAGCGTTTCAAGAGAAATTACAGCAAGTCTTGCAGCCCCATACGTGCGAAACGGTTAGCTATGATAAATTTGCTGCGCATGTGAAGTTGAGGTAATAAGGCTGGGATGCTGTGTATTATGTCGGCTAAATATTTTGCATGACGATCTTGCAGCGTTCCAATCAGGTTTTGCAGGCGTATCGCTTGTGCTTCCCTTCACTGCTAATGAGATGTGTGTTAAGCAGGAATGGAAGCGCGAGTGATAGCGACCGCGACGTATGAATGGAGCGTTGGTTGCTAAAATATATTAATCACGCTAACTTCATGCCTATTAGCCAACGGCAAAACATATATCTTTTGATCAGAACCTTCGTTATAATGCCCCCGTTTTATCGGTTATGTTCCTGCGAATGACAGCGGTGCATAGCCATTATTTTACTTTAAACGAGGGGGAAATCATGTCATTTAGTCAAGTCAACAAAGCAGAAATCGTTAAAAAATATCAAGCCGACGCAAAAGATACCGGCACACCCGAAGTACAAGTTGCATTACAAACCGCACGTATTGAACGCTTAACTGAACACTTCAAAACGCACAAACATGATAATGAATCACGCCGTGGTTTGTTACGTTTGGTCAACCAACGTCGTAAATTATTAACTTATTTGGAACGTGTTGATTCTGCACGTTACCGCAGTTTGATTGAACGTTTGGGTCTTCGTCGATAACAGTATGAGTTATCAGTTGTGAGTGTGAGATCAGAGGCACACTCACACTCACACTCACACTCACACTCACATTTTAACAGGGTAATTCATGAATAAAATTTCAAAAACGTTTCAGTATGGTCAACATACGATTACATTAGAAACAGGTCGTGTTGCGCGTCAAGCAACTGGCTCTGTTTGGGTTACGATGGGTGATACCGTTGTTTTAGTCACAGTGGTTGGTAAATCGTCTGGCCCTGCAGGTCGTGACTTTTTCCCATTAACCGTTAATTATCAAGAAAAAACGTATGCAGCAGGAAAAATTCCGGGTGGATATTTCAAGCGGGAAGGTCGTCCAACAGAGAAAGAAACATTAACGTCTCGTTTGATTGATCGTCCGATTCGTCCTTTATTTCCTGATGAATTTACTGATGAAGTACAAATTGTTGCAACCGTGTTGTCGATGGATCCTTTGGTGCAAACCGATGTGCCTGCATTGATTGGTGCAGCGGCTGCATTGGGTTTAACAGGCATGCCTTTTCAAGGACCTTTAGCGGCAGCACGTGTGGGTTATCGCGAAGGTGCTTATTTATTAAATCCGTCGACTGCTGAAATTAAAACATCGGCCTTGGATTTAATTGTTGCGGGAACACGTGAAGCGGTATTGATGGTGGAATCCGAAGCGGATCAATTGCCAGAAGCGATCATGTTAGGCGCTGTATTGTTTGGTCACGAACAAATGCAAGTTGCGATCGAAGCAATTGCTGCATTCGTTGCAGAAGCGGGTGCTGGCACATGGACTTGGACGCCGCATAAATCAGATGCCACACTTGAAGAAAAAATTGTGAAAGCAGCTGAAGCAGATGTAAAAGCAGCGTATCAAATTCATAAAAAAACAGAACGTCAAACACGCATCGCAGAAGTGTTAGCAAAAGTGACTGCAGAAATGTGTGTGGGCGAATACGAATCGAAAGCAGGTGAGGTCGGTAATCTGTTTCATGCATTGGAAAAACGCGTTGTACGTAATCAAATTTTGTCGGGCGAATCTCGTATCGACGGACGTGATACAACAACGGTACGTAAAATCACGATTGATTTATCGGTATTGCCGCGTACACACGGTTCTGCAATCTTTACACGCGGGGAAACACAAGCGTTGGTTGTAACAACGTTGGGTAGCGGTAGAGATTCTCAAATCGTGGATGATTTAGAGGGTGAATACAAAGATGCCTTCATGTTGCATTACAACTTCCCTCCGTACAGCGTGGGTGAAGTGGGTATGATGAGCGGTCCAAAACGCCGTGAAATCGGCCACGGAAAATTAGCAAAACGTGCGATGAATGCAGTGATTCCAAAGGGCGATGATTTCCCTTACGTGCTACGCGTGGTGTCTGAAGTGACTGAATCGAATGGTTCAAGCTCGATGGCAACTGTTTGTGGTGCCAGCTTATCCTTGATGGATGCGGGCGTTCAAATCAAAGCGCCCGTTGCAGGTATCGCAATGGGCCTGATCAAAGAAGAAGATCGTTTTGCAGTATTGACTGATATTTTGGGTGATGAAGATCACTTGGGTGATATGGATTTCAAAGTAGCGGGAACCAGTAACGGCGTGACTGCTTTGCAAATGGATATCAAAATCAGCGGTATTACACAGGAAATTATGCAAATTGCATTATCGCAAGCGAAAGATGCCCGTTTGCACCTGTTGAATATCATGAACGAAGCGATTCAAAAACCGCGTGAAGATGTTTCAAAGCATGCACCACGTGTTGAAACCATTAAAATCAATCCTGAAAAAATCCGTGATTTAATTGGTAAAGGTGGTGCAACGATTCGTGAATTAACAGAATCGACCAACTCAACGATTGATATCACTGATGATGGTGTTGTGAAAATTGCTGCTGTGAATGGCGATGATTTAGCGCGTGCGAAATTGCGTGTACGTCAATTGACTGAAGAATTAACGGTTGGTGCAACTTACGCAGGTAAAGTGGTTAAGCTCGTTGATTTTGGTGCATTCGTTGAAATCACACCAAACCAACAAGGCTTGGTCCACATTTCACAAATCACAGATCAACGTGTTGAAAACGTGGCTGACTATTTGAAAGAAGGTCAAGAAATCAACGTGAAAGTCATTGAAATCGATCGTCAAGGACGCGTGCGTTTGTCGATGAAAGAGACTGGTGAAGTGACTGTTTGGTAAAGTAGTGGGAGTGGGAGTGGGAGTGTGAGTCCTGAGGTACAGTTTGGTTATTTATTTTTACCTAACCATTGAATAGTGTTTAGTAAAAAATAAATAGTTAATTATACCTCTGATACTCCCACTCCCACTCACACTCACACTCAAAACTCATAGTCCCACACCAAAAACCCGAATATCATTCCCTCTTTTTCTTTGCTTCAATAAGCAATGAAAAAAATCCTATTTATTCTTTTTTTAATTTCACTACATTTTTTTGTATTAAGAATAAATCAATGGCATTTGCCAAAAAGTCTTATTCAACAAAAAATCATTATTCAAGGCGTGATCGATTCTATTCCTGAAAAAAAATTTTATGGATATCGATTTCGATTTCACGCAGAGCAATTGAATCAAAAAAAATTATCAACACATTTTTTGATTGGATGGTATCAACATGCGCCCGCATTAAAAGTCGGACAGCGTTGGCAATTATTAGTTAAATTAAAACCACCGATAGGTTCACATAATCCGGGTGGATTTGATTACAAACAATTTTTATTATCACAAGGTGTTACAGCAACAGGATATGTTGTAACGCAGGATGATCATAATCAATTGCAGGGTGAGGATAACGCCTATTTTCTCGCTGTTTTAAGGCAAAAAATAAAAAAGCAAATTATGAGTGCGATTCATGATCCAACGCTTGCTGCATTTATTTCTGCATTATGTGTGGGGCTACGTGATGGGTTAACGGCGCCAGATTGGCAGGTATTTCAAAAAACAGGTACTAATCATTTAGTGGCGATCGCAGGATTGCATATTGGATTTGTAGCAAGCACCATTTATTTTTTTACGAATTTTCTGTGGCGATTTTTTCCGCGATTATTGTTGGTGATGCCAGCATCGCGCACAGCAGGAATAGCCAGTTTAATTGCCGCGTTAATTTATTCAATATTATCCGGTTTTGCAATTCCTGCACAGCGCGCCTGTATCATGTTAACGTGCTTTATTTTAGCGCAATTATTTTATTATCGTATTTCAAGCTTAAAACGTCTCCTGTTTGCAGCAAGCATGATTTTATTTTTAAATCCTTATGATTTAATCGATGCTAGTTTTTGGTTAAGCTTTTCATCAATTGCAATTCTTTTGTGGGTGATGAGTGGACGATTGCGTGCAGCGCCGCATTTGATTTCATGGGGAAGAATGCAAGGTGCGATATTAATCGGTTTATTACCGTTGATGTTATTTTTTTTTCAGCAGGCATCTATCATCGCTTTTTTTACCAACTTAATCGCAATTCCGTGGATTGGTTTTTTAATTTTACCAATGGCATTAATAGCAACCCTATTATGTACAGTGCACCTCTCTTTTTTAAGCCAGCATTTATTTGGATTGACGGGAAAATTATTACTTCCGCTGTGGCAATTTTTAGCGTATTCATCAGCGTTGTCATTTTCGAGCTGGCATCATGCTGTTTCAAATAAAGGCGTATTAATTGCGGGTTTGATCGGCAGTTTATATTTACTGGCGCCGCGTGGATTGCCGGCACGTTGGTTGGGTTGTTTTGGATTATTGCCCCTCTTTTTTTATCACCCCCCTTATCCGAAAATCGGTGACTATCGCATTACCGTGATTGATGTGGGGCAAGGGTTATCCGTGCTCGTGCAAACGGCGCATCATGTGCTGTTGTATGATACGGGTGCGCATTTCCCCGGTGGATTTGATTTTGGAGAATCCGTCGTTGCACCTTATCTGCGTCAACTGGGTATTGCACAGATTGATCGCCTGGAAATCAGTCATGGTGATAATGATCATAGTGGTGGCGCAGATGCGATCGTAAAAGCGTTTAAAGTGAAAAGTATTTTTACGAGTGCGCCTCAATTAATGATGCATTTTCACGCGACGCCTTGTTTTGCAGGGCAAACGTGGGATTGGGATGGTGTACATTTTGATACATTCAATCCAGCGCCCAATACACCATACGCAGATAATAATAGTTCGTGTGTGATTAAAGTATCGGGAGGTGGGAGTACCCTATTATTAACGGGTGATATTGAAGCATTAACAGAACTGTCGATGTTGCGACAATATGGGAAACAGCTGCAATCAACGGTGCTTCTGGTGCCGCACCATGGTAGTCGTACCTCTTCATCCGATGCTTTTATTACTGCGGTTTCACCACAGTATGCGATTATCTCGGCAGGGAAATATAATCGTTATCATTTGCCCGCACAATCTGTCATAACACGGTATTTACAGCATCAAGTAAAGGTGTACAGTACAGCCAATAGCGGCGCAATTGTTATTGATGCGGAGACCCTAAAGGTGATGTAAGATTGAGCGGCAAAAATCATATTGATGAGCAATGAGAATGGCAACATCCACCAACACTGGTTTAGACACGTATAAACGATTATTGCAGTATGCTAAACCGTATTGGATGTTATTTGTATTGGGTGCCATTGGGACAATTATTTTGTCATTGTCTGATGCCGGTTTTGCATGGCTTGTGAAGCCGATTATTAATCACGGATTTGTAAAACGCGATCGCTCTTTTATTCATTGGTTGCCGATTTTAATTTTCTGCATTTTTATGATTCGGGGCATCGCGGGATTTATATCCAGCTATTTTATCTCACGTGTTGCACGCACTGTCGTTCGAGATTTGCGCCGTCTTATTTTTGTAAAATTATTGCATTTACCTGCGACGTTTTATGATCGTAATAGTTCAGGTTATATCTTGTCGACGATTGTGTATAACGTCGAACAAGTTGCACAAGCCTGTTCGGATGCATTACTCACTTGTTTGAGAGAATCATCACTCGCTGTTGGATTGATTGTCGTGATGTTCGTGGTCAGTTGGCAGTTGTCATTGTTGTTCTTATTGATTGTGCCGTTAATTGCGTGGGTTGTGAAATGGTGCAGCGTTCGCATGCGACGTTTGAGCACGAATGTGCAGCAGTCCGTGGGTGATGTAACGCATGTCGCGGGTGAGGGCATTGATGGTTACCGCGTCATTCGTTTGTATGGGGGACAACAGTATGAAGATGATAAATTTAATCGCGCAACGAAAGCGAATTTGCAACGTGAATTAAAAATCGTAGTGACCAATAGTGTCGGTACTTCATCCGTACAATTATTATTTGCGATTCCCATTGCAGTCACATTATTAGTTGCAACCAATCCTGCATTGCATATTTCACCGGGTAGTTTTGCGTCGATTGTGACGGCGATGATTACGTTATTGCGACCTGTACGTCGTATGAGTATGGTTAATACAGAAATTCAAAAAGGCGTTGCTGCGGCAGAAAGTATTTTTCAAATGGCGGATGAAGAAATTGAAAAAGATACAGGTACGCGCATGTTATCGCGTGTTAAAGGTGACATTGCTTTTCACAATGTGTGTTTTGAATACAACACATCGAGCCGATCCATTTTAAAAAATATTAATTTTAGGGTAAAGGCAGGACAAACTGTTGCCATTGTTGGTAAATCAGGCAGTGGCAAATCGACTCTAATGAATTTATTACCCCGCTTTTATGAAATCAATTCTGGTGAAATATCAATCGATGGTGTGAATATCAATACGTACCAATTGGCGGAATTACGGAAACAGTTTGCATTTGTTTCCCAAGATACCACGTTATTCGATGATACGGTGGCAAATAACATTGCGTATGGGCAAGCGCCCCTTGCAAAAGAAAAAATCATGCGTGCAGCACAAGCGGCACATGCGACGGAATTTATTTCACAATTGCCCAGTGGATTTGATTCAAAAATTGGTGAAGATGGTGTGTTGTTATCGGGTGGACAGAGACAACGTATTGCGATTGCCCGCGCATTATTAAAAGATGCACCTATTTTGGTGTTAGATGAAGCAACAGCGTCATTGGATGTGCATTCGGAAAGACAAATTCAATTGGCACTGGATGATTTAATGAAAGATCGAACGGTGCTTGTGATTGCACACCGTTTATCAACCGTTGAAAACGCGGATTGCATTCTCGTTTTGGATGAAGGCAAAATTGTTGAAACAGGTACGCATCACGATTTACTCCAAAAAGAAGGTGTATATGCGGCACTTTATCGTGCGCAGTTTAAGGAGTAGTGTTATAGAGTGTGTGTTGCTCAGAACCGCGCACGAAGCGCAGCGAGAGTAAGCGGATACTGCAATTATTTCTCACGAAAGCGTATTAAGTGGGAATAGAAGCGCGAGCGATAGCGACCGCAAAGTCTGATTGTCACATTGTGTGTTAAATACGAAAAATATAATTCATGTCAAAATTCATCAACCACATCTGGTATCAACAAAATATTCTAAAATATTTTTTATATCCATTCTCTTTAATCTACCGATTCATTATTGCCACCCGATTTTTTTTATATCGCATCCAGTTTTTTAAATCTTATCGCATTAATGTCCCCGTCATTGTTGTTGGCAATATCTCCGTTGGTGGAACCGGCAAAACACCCCTCGTGATTTTATTAGTAAATGCCTTACAAAAAGCAGGATTTCAACCCGGCATTATCACGCGAGGCTATAGCGGAAAAAGTAAAACATGGCCGCAGTGTGTGGCTGAGTTTAGTAATCCAACGATGGTTGGAGACGAAGCCGTATTAATCGCAAAAAATACGCGCCTCCCTGTGATAGCAGGATCGAATCGTGTCAATTCTGCGCGTCAACTCATTCGGGATTTTCAATGTAATATCATCATCAGCGATGATGGTTTACAGCATTATGCGTTAGCGCGCGATATTGAAATTGCTGTCATCGACTCAACGCGTCGATTGGGTAATGGATTTTGTTTACCGGCAGGCCCATTGCGTGAACCCAAAAAGCGTTTGAAATCCGTTGATTTTATTGTTGCGAACGGTAAAGCATATGCGGATGAATATGCAATGCAATTTGTGATAGATGATATTGTGAATATTATTGACGAAACAAAAAAAATAACCATTGCAGAATGTGAAAATAAGAAAATAATTGCATTGGCAGGCATTGGTAATCCAGAACGTTTTTTTGAATCATTGCGAATGCTGGGGCTTGCATTTACACCAATTATTTTTAAAGACCACCATCATTTTCAAAAATCAGATATCGTTTTTGAAAATGATGAGATCATAGTAATGACTGAGAAAGATGCTGTGAAATGTCGCTCATTTGCGGATGAACGACATTTTTATGTGCGTGGACATGCTGTGGTGGATGATCAACTGATCAGTGAAATAATATTACGCATTCACTAAGGGCCCTCGCATAAATCTTCGATAAGAGTTATACTACATCGAATAAACACGATCCATCTTAGCCAACAGATTTTCATCATGCGTGATAACGATAATTGTTTTATCTTTAAAATCCATTTCACAATTTTTCCAGATACGTGCCATCAAGTGATCTTCTAAACCTGTTGACGGCTCATCAAAAATCATAATGGGTGCGTTGTGTAACAAAGCGCGCGCAATTGAAATACGACGTATTTGTCCGCCGGAAAAATTTTTTCCAAATTCGCCCATCAAGGTATTTAATTGTTCGGGCAATGCCTCAATCAATTCCAATAGTTCTACTTTTTTTAAAACAGACAATAAACTGTCATCGGTAATATGCGCTTGCATTAACGTTAAATTATCGCGCACACTCGCATTAAAAATATGAACATGTTGTGTCACGAGAGAAATTGTTTTTCGCAAATCAATTTCCGAGAAGTTTTTCAAAGGGATATTACCCATTAAAATTTCACCCTGTGTTGGATCAAAGATGCGTGCGAGTAACTGCATCAAAGTTGTTTTTCCACTACCAGAAGGCCCTGTAATACCCAAATGCATGCCTGCTGGAATATCAAGATGAATATGATTTAAAATAGAAATAGAGCGATGCAGATAGGAAAACGAGACGTCTTTAAACGAAATCTGTGTGTCAGTCATTGATTTTAATAAAATGGGCGTGTCAGAAAAAATAACGGCTGGTGTTTGATTCGCAACACGCAATAATCGATTCGCTGCATGCTCAGTTTTACCCAGCAATAAGCTGGCAAGTGGAACAGATACGCAGTGTTCGAAGGTAGCCATCACTAAAAAAATAATCATAGCCAAGGCAGCCCCTGAGATGAGATTGTTATGAACCAGTGGAATACCGATAAAGAATATCAGCCACAGTGTGATGCCTGAAAAAAATTGCATGGCCCCGATAGCAAAACCTTTGAGTTGAGCAAGCCTTTTTTGTGCGCGCATCAACGTCACATGTTCATCGTTTAATAATGCCACTCTATTTTTGTCATTTACAAAAAGTAAAATGTCTAAAAACCCTTGCAAGCAATCCACCGTTTTAATGCGCAATGCTTTGGTGGCTTCCTGAATAGCTTTTCCGATTTTTTTTCCTTTTTTTAAAGTAATCAGTGGAATTGAAATCAGTGCCGTTAAAAGCAATAGTAGCGTGATGAGTGCGAGCGGCAAGGAAAAATAACCAATGAACAGCGTTATTCCTGCACTGAGTATAATCGTCATAAAAAAGGGAGATAGCACATTTAAATATAAATGATCGAGCGTATTCACATCATTGACAAAGCGATTTAATAAATCACCACTGCGATGCGTGAGTAAATGCGCAGGGGTGAGGGGAATGAGTTGTTGATAAAACCAAACACGCAATGTCGATAAAATTTTCAATGTGAAATCATGACTGGTGACGCGATCTTGATAACGCGACAATATCCGAATAAAAGCGAGTAACCGAATCACCGCGGCAGGTATGAAATAATTAAATGCAATGGCCGTTGTTGCAGCTAGGCCCGCAAAAGCCGCAGCGCTGATAAACCATCCCGATAAAGTGAGTAATGCGATAGAAGAAACAGCAAGCGCAAGACTTAATGCTAAGCTCACGCACAATTGTAATCGATAGGTCGATAATTTTTTAATAAAAAACCAAAGTGATGACATCAGCATCTCGTACTGTTTTTTGTATTCACATCAAGCCAAAGTGATGATGCGATCCATGTGTTTTAATAACGCTTCATCATGTGATGCGATAATAACGGTTTTATTCGATCGCCATACTGTTAATAATTTTAAAATGATGGCTGTGTTTTCTTGATCTAAATGCGCGGTAGGTTCATCTAATAAAATAATCGGGGCATTTTTCAAATGGATTCTCGCTAATGCAATCCGTTGTGTTTGCCCGCCTGATAACCCTGCATTTTGTTCGCCAATCATTGTGTTCAAACCCTCTGGAAAATAGCGTGTAAAATCTAAAACGCCCGAGATACGTGCAGCCGCTTCAATTTCATCTTGCGTCGCATTCTGGTTTGCAAATCGAATATTATCAGCAATGGTGCCATAAAATAATCGGGGATGTTGGTGTAAAAAGGCAATGTGTTCACGCCAATGATCATTATTAATATCATTTAAGTGAGTGTCATTGATGATGATTTTTCCGGATTCTGGCGTAAGAAATTTTGCAATTAAATGTAATACGGTGGATTTTCCAACGCCACTCGGCCCTGCAATGGCAACACATTCGCCAGGATTAAAAGTCACATTAAAATTGTTCAGGATTTTTTGGTGAGAATGATAACTGAAATGAATATTTTCAAATTTTAAATTACTGACACACGCACTTTTATTCCCACTCGTGTGATCTTCTATCGGTTCATTTAATATACTCATTAGCGCATCAGCTGCACCGATGGCTTCAGAACGTGCATGATAAAAAGTGCCGAGTTGTCGCAGTGGCATGAAAAATTCAGGGGCTAGCAATAAAATAAATAATGCATGTTGTAAGGTAATCAAAACGCCTGAAAATCCTATTTTTAGTGAACCCAATAATCCGAGTCCTAAATAGATGGCAATGATAGCAATGGCGACTGTGCTGAATAATTCAAGTGTTGCTGTTGATAAAAAAGCAATACGTAAGATGCGCATTGTTTTTTCGCGATAGGCATGGGATGTCGTTTCAATGGAATGCAGTTGCGCATGCGCTCTGTTAAATAATACCAGCGTGGTTAATCCTTGTAGTCTATCTAAAAAGTGTGCACTCATCTGAGACAATGTTTGAAAATTTTCTTGATTGAGTTTATGAGTGCCCATGCCAATGAGGGCCATAAATAAAACAATCAATGGTGCAGTGAGTAATAAAATGCATCCGGCAATCCAATTTTGTGAAAACACAACAATCATAATAATGAAAGGTAAAATAACGGCAATCGTCATTTGTGGTAAATAATCTGAAAAAAATCCATGGAGTGCTTCAATGTGTTCTATCAATGTCGATGTTAATTCGCCCGTTTTTAAACGAGACAGTTGTGTCGGGGATAGTTGCAATAAGTGTGAAAAGACAGAGTGACGTACGACATCTTTCACGTGTTTTGCCGTTTGAAATGAAACCATTTCTCGCGCCCACGTTAAACTGGCGCGCAAAAAAATAATCAAGAGAAAGAAATACAAGAGTCCAAAAAGTGAGTCACGTGTTGCATGGTGTAAGTAAACACGATCAATAACAGTCGCTAAAATGCCAGATTGCAAAACAATCAGTAAGCCAGAAGCGATACCCAATGTGATGGAAAGAAAAAGCCAGCGGTGTGCTGGCTTTGAATTTTTTATTAAAAATTGATAACCCTTATTACGCATTATTCGCAGGTTTTATCCACTTTGATTGCCATGATGATACCCAATAAAATGGCAATGATGATTGTGAGTGCTGTGATTATGTAAAACATACTTAAAACCTCCTAGTAGAATGAATGTTCGTCATCTTTGATATCTTTCGCTGTAATCGTCGATTTTTTACCCCATATCGTATTGTACGCGAAGATTTTATATCCAAGAATAATAATTAATAACACAACCCCAACATACAACATGGTGTTTAATGCATATTGACTCGATGTTGCATTCCACACGGTCATGCTTTGATTGGGATGTGTTGAAGAAGGCATCAAGAAGGGAAAGAGGGTTGCACCTGCAGTTCCTACAATGCCACCGACAGCAAAACAGCTTGCCCAAAATGCGGTTGTAATCCAGCCGTAATAGGCCGCCCACAGCGATTCAAATATGCCTGCATAGGCAATGACGGGTGCCATGTATTTCCAGGGATATTGGTCATACGTTTGAATCCAATAACCTGCACCACTTTCCACCACATTTTTAAGGGGTTCATCAGTGGGAATTGCGGCAGAGGATATTAGTTTGTAGCCTATTAAATAGTGCATCAATAATAAACCCGAGATCGTAAATGTGATTAATAAGAAAGCAGCAGAAACCACGTGTACTTTGAAAGCCAATTTACGCAGATGACCTTCTGTGCGGCGTTGTAAAAATACAGCGCCATGCATTAATACCATCAATACAGACACAAGACCGGATAATAAACCATAAGGATTGAGTAAACCCCAGAAATTGCCGGTGTAAAATTCACGATAAGTATTAGGATCAAAATAAAAGGGAAAACCAATAAAACAATTACCCAACGCAACACCAAAAACAAAAACTGGAATAATACCGCTAAAAAATAAAGACCAATCACATATTTTGCGCCAAACAGGACTGTCAATTTTGTTGCGATATTCATAACCTGGTGGACGTAAAAATAGTGAAAATAAAATGCAGAGCATTGCTGCGTACATCCCGGAAAAAGCAGTACTGTAAACCGCTGGCCAGACGACAAATAAACCACCGCCAGCAAACACAATCCAAGTCAGGTTGCCATCCCATGTGGGTGCGCTGGTGTTTAATACAATGCGACGATCCGTTTCATCACGCAGAAAAGGCATGAATAAAGTAACACCGACATCAAATCCTGCGGTTGCTACATAGATCATCAATACGCCGCCGATGATTAACCACCAAGCGATTTTAAGAAATTCGTAGTCGAACATATTTTAAATCCCTTTAGTTTTGAATTTAATGAATAATGAGGTATCAGTAAGCGTGTGGAGTGCGTTCAGAACCGCGCACTCCCGCTGCCTGCACTTAGGGTAGTGCCATTGATATCTCACACTGATTCCTCTTGTTCAAAATGATATTTATGCGTCCCTAAACTACTCGGTCCCAATCGTGCAAATTTAAACATCAAAAATAATTCAACACTGATTAATACCCCATAAAAAAGCGCAAATAAAATTAAACTGGTGACGAGTGATGCTGCATCGAGCGATGATGCGCTCATGAATGTCGGCAATATTTGATGGATCGTCCAAGGCTGACGTCCCACTTCAGCGAGAACCCAACCCGCTTCCGCGCAAATAAAAGGCAAAGGAATTGCTAATGTGCAAAGACGTAGAAATAAGGGATGTTTTTCTAATGAATCGTGATAAGCGTATGTTAAACCAAATATCATCATGATAAATAAAAGACCCCAAAGGCCAATCATAATGCGAAATGCCCAGAAAGCGATGGGTACGTTAGGGATGCCACTTTTCGCTGCTGCTTTGATTTGTTCGGGTGTGGCATGAACAACGTCATTCGTAAACGCTTCTAGCAAATAGGCAAACCCTAAATCACGTTCATTTTCTTTGAAGAAGTTTAAATCTTCTGGTGTAGCCATTTGTTCTCGGATTTTTTGCAGCGCAGCGTAAGCTTTAATACCATTTGTCACGCGTGTGACATACTGCTCTTCAATCGGTTTTATGCCTTCGACAGTGCCAGTGAGTGAATGTGTTGCAATTAAACTTAATGCATACGGAATTTGAATCGTAAAATAATTTTTTTGATTTTCTTGATCAGGCCATGCAATGACATACCATGCCGCAGGAGGCGCTTGTGTTTCCCATTGTGCTTCAATTGCCGCCATTTTTTCAGGTTCATCTTTTGCCACTTCAATACCATTTTGATCGCCATAAAAAGCAACCATGATAGAGCAAATAAATCCGAATCCCACGGCAATAGCAAAAGAACGTTTTGCAAATTCAATGTCTTGTTTTTTCAAAATATAATAAGCACTAATGCCCATCACAAACACGGATGATAAGAAAAATCCAGCAAATGCCACGTGGCTTACGCGCAGTTGGGCAAGATCATGTAAATACAGAGCGGCAATACTATGTAATGCGAGTGTCATGTTCACATATTTAAAATCGGTTGAAATCGGATGTTGCATCCAACTGTTTGCTGCAAGAATATTGACGATGGAAAGTGTCGCACCAAAAGCCATAAAGAATGTCACAATAAAATGGGCACGACGACTCAATTTATCCCAGCTGAAAAAAAACAAACCAAACATGGTTGCTTCCAGCATAAATGCAGTAATCCCTTCAATTGCCAAAATAGGTGCAAAACTGCCGCCAATCATACGAGAAAAATAAGACCAGTTTAATCCAAATTCAAATTCCATCGTGATGCCGCTGATGACGCCAATGGCGAAATTAATCGCCAATATTTTTCCCCAAAAACGAGTCATATCTTTGTAGATGACTTTGCCTGTTTTGAGATACGCCGCTTCCATGGCAACTAAAATCCATGTCAAGCCGAGTGTCAGTGGTACAAAGAGAAAGTGAAACATGGCGGTTAATGCAAATTGCCAGCGTGATAATTCAACGACAACATTTGATATCACAATTAATTTCCTTATCGGTTGAATAGCAAGGAACGTGCACGTTCCTAATCAATGACGTAAAACAATTTAACATTTACTTTTGGTTTGGTCTAGTTTTGAACGAAACCGCATCTAATTTTCATCAATAAAAATCAACGATTTTTATTTTTGAATCTTCACTCGTCTGCGGTATACTCTCTGCCTCACGACTTGTGTTGGATTCTTTTAAGGGATTTTAAGGAGTATTGGTAATGATCGTGCTCGCGTGGATTATTCTGTGGTTAGCGGTGGTGATGGTACTTGCATTTCAACGCGCATCACTCTCTGTTTGGACTATTGGCTTAGCGGTATTTTTACTTTTCTGTTCTTATTTTTCATCTTTTCATCCTGTGACCCTCGGAATATTTTGGTTTATTTACGCGGCTCTGTTTATTGTATTAAATGTTCGTCCGCTCCGTCGTCATTTGTTATCTCGCGCTATTTTTAGTGTTTATCGTCAAGTAGTGCCGAGTTTGTCACAAACAGAACGTGAGGCATTGAACGCGGGTAATGTGGGCTTCGAAGGCGATTTATTTAGCGGCATGCCGAATTGGGATAAATTACAAAAAATTTCTATTTCAAGGTTATCTGCCGAAGAACATGTATTTATCGAAGGACCTGTTGAAGAATTTTGCCGCATGGTTGATAGCTGGCATATGTATCACACGATGGAATTGCCGATAAAACTGTTAGATTTTCTGCGTAAAAATGGCTTTCTGGGAATGATTATTCCAAAGCAATATGGTGGATTAGAATTTTCACATTTTGCGCATTCACAAGTAATTACAAAATTAGCGAGTGCCAGTTGTGCTGCAGCCATATTAACAAGCGTGCCAAATTCATTGGGACCTGCAGAATTATTATTACATTACGGTACCGAAGAACAAAAAAACTATTATTTACCCCGATTAGCGAAAGGCGATGATGTGCCTTGTTTCGCGTTGACAAGTCCAACGGCAGGATCGGATGCGGGCGCAATTGAAGATTATGGTGTGGTGTGTGAAGCAGAATTTGAAGGTAAAAAACAAATTTGCATTCGATTGAATTGGAATAAACGCTACATCACATTAGCACCTGTTGCGACATTATTAGGATTGGCGTTTAAAATGTATGATCCTGATCATCTGTTGGGTGATAAGGAATTATTGGGAATTACGTGTGCATTAATTCCAACCCATTTACCGAATGTTGAAATTGGTCGTCGCCATGTGCCATTACATAGCCCATTTCCGAATGGCCCGACTCAAGGGCATGATGTTATTGTGCCGCTTGATGCCATCATTGGTGGCGTGAAAATGGCCGGACAAGGTTGGTGCATGTTGATGGAATGCTTGGCCGCAGGTCGCGGTATTTCGTTGCCTTCTATGACAACGGGCGGTTCACGTATGGCAGGATTAGCGACAGGTGCTTATGCGCGAATCCGCCAACAATTTAATATGCCCATTGCGAAATTTGGCGGTGTGGAAGAAGCGCTGACACGTATTGCGACGAATATTTATGCGATGGAAGCAACGCGTGTTTTAACCGTCTCTACATTAGATCAAGGTTTACGTCCCGCTGTTGCATCTGCCATTGCAAAATATCACACAACCGAAATGGGTAGACAGGTTGTGAATGATGCGATGGATGTGCATGGTGGCAAAGGTATTTGCATGGGACCTTCCAATTACATGGCGCAAGGTTATATTGAATTGCCAGTGAGTATCACGGTGGAAGGTGCCAATATTTTAACGCGCTCGATGATTATTTTCGGACAAGGTGCGATTCGTTGTCATCCTTATGTATTGCCAGAAATGATGGCGGCAACTCATTACGATCGTGTTGCAGGTTTAATAGAATTTGATAAAGCGATTTTTGGCCACATCGGATTTATCATGAGTAATAAAGTACGTGCGTTTGTTTTAGCATTAACGAATGGACGATTATCACGTGCGCCGAGCGGTGTGTTGAAACGCTACTACCAACAATTTGCGCGTTTTTCTGCAGCATTGGCTTATATGGCAGATATGGCAATGGTCACGATGGGTGGTGAATTAAAACGTGCAGAAAAATTATCGGCGCGTTATGGCGATTTGCTGAGTTATTTATATGTTGGTTCTTGTGTTTTGAAATTTTATACTGATGCCAATTCACCTGAGGCGGAGTTACCGATTGTTGAATGGATTTGCCAAGATTTACTCTTCAAAATGCAAAAACAAATGGATGGATTGTTGTCTAATTTCCCGAATCGTTTGATGGGAAAAATATTCCGTTATGGCGTTATTTTCCCGCGTGGTCGCTATTTGTGTCCACCGAGTGATCACCTGGGTGCAAAGGTGGCGGAACTACTCACTGAACCTTCTTCGTTTCGTGAACGCATGGCGAAAGATCTGTATGTGACACCGAATGTAAATAATCCTGCCGGTAAGACTTTACAAACGTTAGAAAAAGCGATTGCTGTTGAACCGCTTGAGAAAAAACTGTCTGCTGCACGTCGTGATTATCCGAATCAAGCAAAAACACGCGAAGAGTGGATGCGCGTTGCATTGGCACATAATGTGATTTCTTCTGAAGAAGCAGAATTATTGAATAAAGCATTTGTTGAAAAAATGAGTGTGATTGATGTTGATGATTTTGGGGCTGAGACGTTTCAATAAAAAGTGTGAGTGTGAGGAATCAGTGTGAGTGTCAGAGGTTCAGTCTAAAAATTTATATTTGTAAAAATATTTATTGGCTTGAATATTTAAAATTTCTAAATGACATGATTGCACCTTTGACACTCACACTCACACTCACACTCACACGCGCACTCGCACTCGTTCCCCACCGTTTGGAATAATGTATGAACAACAACAGAGTTTGGTTAAAGCAATATACGCACGGCGTGCCTGATACCATTAATCCCGATGCATTTTCATCGCTGTCACATTTTTATGAAAAATATGCCGATGATTTTTCAGATCGTACTGTTTTTACAAGCTTTGGGGTTTCATTAACGTATCAAGAATTTAGAAATCATGTTCGTGATTTTGCCGCATTTTTACAGCAAGAATTGAAATTAAAAAAAGGCGATCGTATCGCCATTATGATGCCCAATTTGCTGCAATATCCGATTGCTATTTTTGGTGCACTGAAAGCAGGATTAATTATTGTTAATGTGAATCCGCTATATACGGCGCCTGAATTAGCGTATCAGTTAAGTGATGCTGGCGCAGAAGCGATCCTAGTGTTAGAAACGTTTGCGGATCATTTGCAGGCCGCATTACCTGAAACGATGATTAAGCACGTCATAATCACTCAGCTAGGTGATATGTTGGGTTTTATGAAAGGCAGTATTGTTAATTTTGTTGCACGTTATGTGAAGCACAAGGTGCCTGATTACCATTTGCCTGAAGCTATTTATTTTAAAACAGCATTAGGTCTCGGTAATTGCTTGCCGTTTGAAGCAGTAGCGATGACCAATACAGACATCGCATTTTTGCAATATACGGGTGGCACAACAGGACGTTCAAAAGGTGCGATGTTAACGCATCGTAATATTATCGCAAATGTGTTGCAGTGTGTCGCTTGGTTACGAAATGTAAAATCACAACAACATGGCGTGATGATTGGTGCGTTACCGATGTATCATATTTTTTCGCTTACGGTCTGTGGTATGTGTATTTTTCCAATGGGCGCATCGACTGTATTAATTGCGAATCCGCGTGATATTGCATCACTCATCAAAGACGTTAAACATTGCAATATGACGATGATGGTTGGATTAAATACATTATTTAATGCAATGCTCAATCATCCCAACTTCTCTAAAATTGATTTTTCTCACTTGAAGCTTACCATTTCCGGTGGCATGGCGATGCAAAAGCCGGTTGCAGAACGTTGGCAGCAAGTTACGGGTGTGCCCGTTTTAGAGGGGTATGGATTAACGGAAACGAGTCCAGTGATTAGCTTGTGTCCGGTAACTATGACGCATTTCACGGGTAGCGTTGGTGTTCCTGTACCGTCGACGGATGTCGTTATTCGTGACGATTCAAATCATGATTTAGATTTTCATCAAACGGGCGAGATTTGGGCGCGTGGTCCACAAGTCATGAAAGGGTACTGGCATAATGACATTGAAACCAGTCAAGTCCTTGATGCTGATGGCTGGTTGCGAACAGGTGATATTGGATACATGGATGAACGTGGTTTTGTGTACATTGTAGATCGCAAAAAAGACATGGTCCTCATCTCTGGATTTAATGTGTATCCCAATGAGGTTGAAGCAGTGATCGTATCGCATCCCGGTGTTCAAACGGTTGCAGTGATAGGTATTCCTTATGAAAAAACAGGGGAAGCGTTAAAAGCATTTATCATCAAAAAAGATCCCCATTTAACGGAAGCGGCATTAATTGCGTTTTGTCGCAAATCATTAACCGGCTACAAAATCCCGCGTTTTTTTGAGTTTCGCGATGAACTGCCGACATCGACCGTAGGC
>Ga0155584_1061_pt1 | contig 22888 bp, 21 predicted proteins | sample RifCSPhighO2_12_FD_107241 | JGI IMG/M metagenome (GOLD analysis project Ga0155584, IMG submission 107241) | Gammaproteobacteria bacterium RIFCSPHIGHO2_12_FULL_40_19
ATCAATTTCCGAATTATCAAAATTATTACACGAGAAAAAAATTTCGAGCACTGAGCTCACCCAACATTTTTTAAATCGCATCAAGCAATTTGATCCATCCTTAAATAGTTTCATCACCCTCACTGAAGAAAATGCCTTAAAACAAGCAAAAAAAGCGGATGAAAAAATTGCAACGGGTAACGCAGAAGTACTCACAGGTATTCCCATCGCACAAAAAGATATTTTTTGTACGAGCGGCATTAAAACAACCTGCGGTTCAAAAATGCTTGAAAATTTTATTGCGCCCTATGACGCAACATTAATTGAAAAATGTAATCGCGCTGACATGGTCATGCTGGGTAAAACCAACATGGATGAATTCGCAATGGGTTCATCGAATGAAACCAGTTATTTTGGCAATGTCAAAAATCCATGGGATTTAACACGCACACCCGGTGGATCATCAGGCGGTTCTGCATCCGCTGTTGCAGCACGCATTGCGCCGATTGCCACAGGCACTGACACCGGCGGCTCAATTCGACAGCCCGCTGCTTTATGCGGTATTACAGGCTTAAAACCCACTTATGGTCGCGTTTCTCGTTATGGCATGATTGCATTTGCATCGAGTTTAGATCAAGGCGGTATTATGTCGCAAAGCGCCATGGATGCAGCTTTATTATTGAATGTCATTGCAGGACATGACCCTAAAGATTCTACCAGCATCAATAAAGCAGCACCCGATTACACAAAAACATTACATAATTCTTTGAAAGGATTAACGATTGGATTGCCCAACGAATATTTCATCGGCGGTTTAGATGCGGGCGTCGAATCCAATATTCAAGAAAGCATTGCCGTGCTTGAAAAATTAGGCTGCACGTTTAAAAAGATTTCGTTACCCCACACGGATTTGGCAACGTCTGCCTATTATGTGATTGCACCGGCAGAAGCCTCTTCAAATTTAGCGCGTTATGATGGTGTGCGCTACGGACACCGTTGTTCCAATCCTGAAAATCTCGATGATTTATACAAACGGTCACGCTCTGAAGGATTTGGCGAGGAAGTGCAACGTCGGATTTTAATCGGCACCTATGTATTATCGTCTGGATTTTACGATGCATATTATATGAAAGCCCAAAAAGTGCGTCGCTTAATTCGTGATGATTTTGTCAGCGCCTTTGAATCCGTTGATTTTATTTTAACACCCACAGCACCAACACCTGCATTTAAACTCGGCGAAAAAGCGAGCGATCCCATTGCGATGTATTTATCGGATATCTTTACAATTGCCGTGAATTTAGCGGGTTTACCCGGTATTTCAATTCCAGCAGGATTTTCAAATAAGTTACCCATCGGTTTGCAGTTAATTGGCAAACATTTTGATGAAGCAAAAATTTTAAATGCGGCACATCAATTTCAATGTGTAACGGATTGGCACACACGCACACCGGAGAAATTTTAATGAATTACGAAACCGTCATCGGCTTAGAAGTCCACGTACAATTAGCCACACAATCAAAAATATTTTCAGGCGCTGCCACTGCATTTGGTGCAGAACCCAACACACAAGCCTGTGCAATTGATTTGGGTTTGCCTGGTGTTTTACCGGTATTAAATCAAGAAGCCATCAAATTGGCTGCGCGATTGGGATTAGCGATTGGTGCGAAAATTACAGACCATTCTGTTTTCGCACGCAAAAATTATTTTTATCCCGATTTACCGAAAGGATATCAAATTTCGCAACATGATTTGCCGATTGTTGCAGAAGGATCCTTAAACATCACATTAGATGATGGCGCACAAAAACGCATTGGCATTACACGTGCCCATTTAGAAGAAGACGCCGGAAAATCATTGCATGAAGGTTTGCCGAATGTCTCTGGTGTTGATTTAAATCGTGCGGGCACGCCTTTATTAGAAATTGTTTCAGAACCCGATATGCGCTCCAGTGCAGAAGCCGTCGCCTATTTAAAAACATTGCATCAACTGGTGCGCTATTTAGAAATCAGTGACGGCAACATGCAAGAGGGTTCTTTTCGCGTTGACGTGAATATTTCTCTTCGAAAACCCGGCGCTGAATTTGGTACGCGCGCTGAAATTAAAAATTTAAATTCATTTCGCTTTATTGAACGTGCGATTGCGTATGAATACGATCGTCAATCCGATATTTTAGATAACGGCGGAAAAATCACACAAGAAACGCGACTGTATGATCCCGATGCCGATGTCACACGCAGTATGCGCAGCAAAGAAAATGCGCCGGAATATCGTTATTTTCCTGATCCTGATTTATTGCCCGTTGAAATTACTGCTGAATTTTTACAATCTATTCGTGATAAAATGCCTGAATTACCATGGGAAAAATGCGATCGTTTAAAACGTGAGTATGATCTCAATGCGTATGATGCGACTTTTATTTCAGGACAATTAGCGGTTGCCCATTACTTCGAAGATGCCCTGAAAAATGCGCAAGGCGCAAAACCTAAATTGATTGCAAATTGGATTGCCGGTGAATTATCGGCCTATTTAAATAAAAATAATTTAAGCATCGAACAATCTCCCGTAAATGCAAAACAACTGGGCGAATTGGTTGCGCGCATTCATGATCAAACGATTTCGAATAATATTGCGAAACAAGTTTTTGAAGCGATGATTAATGATGAAGGTTCTGCTGATGAAATCATCGAGAAAAAAGGCTTAAAACAAATCACGGATACTTTTGCGATTGAAAAAATCATCGATGATATTATTGCCAATAATCCCACACAATTAGCGGATTATCGCTCAGGTAAAGATAAATTGTTTGGTTATTTTGTGGGGCTTGCGATGAAAGAAACAAAAGGTAAAGCAAATCCGCAGCAGTTGAATGAGTTGTTGAAGCGGAAGTTGCAATAAAAACATTCATCAAGAAATCACATCGATGCCCGATCAGCGCAGATGGGAGCGCGAGCAACCGCACGGCATGAATGGAACGCAGTTTGGCACGTATTGTGCATAACGATCTTGCAACGTTCTAATCAGATTGCGCAGGCGCTATCGCTTGTGCTTCCATCAACTTCGAATCAACCGCCAAAATTGCATTAGCGTAAATTGCCGTGCCGTGGGCGCCTCACACCACAAACCAACCACTATATGGTTTCATCGGCACAGGTGAATTAACCCACTGTAAAAACCGCTGTTTTGACGATTGATACTGGTGTTGTTTCAGCCACGCAAAATAATTTCGCAGAATTTGATATCCCACCGTATTTCTTGAAACCGCATTATAGTGCCACGATGCTTGTTTTTTAATGGCATCCAGCGATACATTTTTGTCATATAAAATCACACTGATCGCAGCTGCCATTCCTGTACGGTCTGCACCGCCTTCGCAGTGAAAAACCAGTGGTTTTGGAGCAGTTTGCAACAATGTAACCAACTCACGCAAACGTTCTTTTGTCGGTAACTGATAGGCTGAAAATTTAATCGGGTAATAATGCAAATGATGCGTTTTTGCAAAATGACTTTCGATTTGATACCAGCGCTCACCAGGCCAACGACCCCGTAAATTAATAATTGTTTTTAAATGAAAGGCTTTTGTGTAGTGCGTTAACCCCTTGTTATTCAACTGCGCGCTACGATAAATTTCCCCCGGAATAACAGGATGTACATTATCAGTAAAATAATAAAAGGCAACATGGATTATCAGCAAAACGAGCGGGATGCTTAATACAATGAAAAACAAGGCAATAGTTCTTTTAGTGCTACGTTTACCGTACAGAAACATCAGATTGCATCTCAGTTGAATTAGGGAGATGGATGCTAACACATGGCTAATTTCAATACAAATTGAAAACCCGTCATTTTGTTCGCCATCATGTCAGCATTGGAGAGCAAACAACGGGTGATGTAATCATGAAAAATAATTCTTCTGCATCTGAAGAAAATAAAATGCGCGCAGGCTGTTGCCTCAGGGCAGCCTCATTATAATTTGGCTACACCACGCATTTCTTATGCAGCGATGGAAGCACAAGCGATAGCGCCTGCGATGTACGAGTGGAACGATGCAACGTTCCCTGCATGCATTGCGGTCGCTGGCGCTCTCGCTTCCATCACTACTGACAAAGATTTTAATGAGGCTGCCCTGGCTTTTGCCTGCGCAAATGAATCATCTTACTCTAAAAACAAATCACGCATCGGTGTAACACCCGGCATCATGTTGTAACGCGCAAAATCCGTTTCGCCCGCTTTCGTCAACACTTCTTCATCAATTAAAAATTGTCCTGTCAGTTCGCGACTATTTTGTGTCACCACATAATAAGCCGCATTTGCAACGATCGATGGATCACGCGAAGCAGCATACAATTCAGGCGGAAAATTCACTTTAATAGCAGACGTCGCAATCGTGGTTTTAGGCCATAACGAATTAACTGCAATTCCCGCCTCTTTAAATTCTGCAGACATACCCAATGTACAAACACTCATCCCATACTTGGAATACGTGTACGCCATGTGATCTTTAAACCACTTTGCAAGCATGTGCAGCGGTGGCGACATATTCAAAATATGGGGATTTTCTGATTTCATTAAATGCGGAATACACGCGCGAGAACACGCAAACGTAGCACGTGCATTGACACCCATCATCAAATCAAAGCGTTTTAATGAGGTATTTAACGTATTTGTTAAAGAAATGGCACTGGCGTTGTTAATTAAAATATCGATGCCGCCAAATGTTTTTACAATGGAAGCGACCGCTTTTTCGATTTGATTTTCATCACGCACATCCAACATAAGCGGTAACGCTTTTCCACCCGCTTTTTCAACCTCTTCAGCCACAGAAAAAATGGTGCCGGGTAATGTGTCGTGTTTTTCAGTCGTTTTTCCAGTAATAACAACATTCGCTTTCTCTTTTGCAAAACGACGCGCCATTTCAGCACCAATACCACGACTGGATCCTGTAATTAAAATTGTTTTGTTTTCCAATGTATTCATAACTATTTCCTATGTTTAATTTTTATTCCTACTTAACACACAGTGGCGTATTTCAGAGTTTGCGGTCGCTATCGCTCTCGCTTCCACTCGCATTTAACATTCACCATTCCAATTCACACAATTAAGATTCCTGCCACCAGATTCGCTGATGAAGAGGCATTTCCTTACATCCTTTTTCACGAGGTACTTTAGCGAAGATATCTCGACTATTCAATATGACTTTTGAAAAGCGATCTTGTGCAATTGACTGAATTTCCACGGTTTGATTACCACACTGATCGGTTTGAACATTTTTTACAGTGGTATTGAGTGATAAGGCAGAATCAGGCAACGTAATAGGATCTCCTTCCAAACGATGCGCAACAAACTGCATACCAACATAGGCTCTTACATAAACTTGAAAATCATGGCGCGAGTTATTTTGCATTTGCGTATCCAATATCATCGTCTGGCTACCACTGATGACGATGAGTGTTAACACAAAAATAAAAATTAATGTGATAAACAACACAAAACCCGCTTGTTTTTTCATAAGTGTCTCTGCACAACCGCATATAAAATACCCGACTGGTACAGCGCGCGATCGGATGCAGTGATAACGCTACCGTTGAACCAATAGGTTTGTGGATGTGTTAAAACGTCATCGATAGATGATAATAAATAATCAACCTCAACGGCTTGAATATTATTAGCGGGTTGTGAAGTGAGATATACATGCAGTTGAAAATCAGCCACGTCAGTCATTAATTCTTCTCGCGGATGATCACCGACTTTAATAAATAACGCAGTGATATTTTTCCTATTGCTTGTTATTCGATGCGTATCTGCAATAAAAAACGCGACGGGCAAATACTGAAGTCGATTATGAAAAGAAATACATTCTTGCAACTGTAATAATGCCGTTTCAGGCTTAATCGATAAACCCAGCAAACGTTTTGCAGTTTCTGAATCTAAGGTTTGAATAATTGCAGACTGCGGTTTTTCCGATGTTGACACGCAAGACCCATTCCCCGCCATGTGAATTTTTTTGTTTAAAAAGGCGTTAATAAACCGCATTTGATTTTGTTCATTTGCAATCACACTTTGTCGACGATGCAACGCTTGCAAGGTATTAAACAGTAAAAAAATACCCGCACATAACAGCATGCCCAGTGACAACGCAATCATGCATTCAATGAGTGAAAAAGCGTTTTGATTTCTCTGCATCGCATTTCACTAGCAAAACACAACGATCGATTCCGTCGCCTGTTTTTTAAAAAACCAATTTATCGTAATTTCACACTGGTGTTCTGAAATTTCAGTCAATTCGCCATTACCCTGTGGCAATATATTCGCATTGATTTCATTCCACGCAAAAAGCGCTGCATTTCTTTTTGCATCACCCGTATTGACGAGCAGCATTTCTGAAAAATTCATCAGTTGATTATGCGCGATTGTTTTCAAATTTAATTGAAAACAATTTTTAAGCATATTAATTTGATAGGTTAACAAAGAAAGCAACACTAACGCGATTAATCCCATTGAGATGATGACTTCGATCATGATAAAACCCGATATGTTATTTTTTCTCATGCGACTATTCTGGCGCAAAAGAAAATTTTAACAATACCGGGTTTGGGTGTAATCATCAAAAAAGAAAGTGTGTTGTTCTTAACACGCTTTCGTAGCAGACCACTTGAATACCCGCTTACTCCGCTGCGCTGCGTGCGCGGTTCCGAGGCACCCCAAAAAGATCCATGCGTTACTTTCGAACCAACGGTTCATTTCGCGCGGCGAAATGAAGCGTTGCTTCTCTCTTTACGCATTGTTATTTGACTCCTTCAATTTCAACCTACAATTTTCGCCACGAAGTACCTGTACCACTATCTTCAATCACCACATTTAATTTTTGCAATTGATCGCGAATACGATCAGCGGCAGCCCAATCTTTATTTTTTCGTGCCTCAATTCTATTTGCTATTAATTGTTCAACGGTTATAGAAAAATCATCACTCACATCGCCTTGCAAAAAGTGCTCCGGATCCATTTGCAAAAATCCAAATATCGCCGCTAATTTTTTTAATTGCGATCCCAATTTTGTTGCTTGAACAATATCACCCACTTCCCGTAAACGATTTATTTCACGCGCTTTATCGAATAAAACAGCAATCGCAATAGGAGAATTAAAATCATCATTCATCGCATGAATAAACTCAGGAAATGTCGTCAAATCTAACTCTTCAACACTCGCCAGATCCAACCCGCGAATCGCAACATACAATCGCATCAAAGACTGCTTCGCTTGCTCCATATTTTCAACGGAATAATTCACAGGACTTCGATAATGCGCACTTAACATAAAATAGCGGACCACTTCTGCTGGATGCTTTTCCAGAACTTCGCGAATCGTGAAAAAATTATTCAACGATTTCGACATTTTTTCGCCTTCGACGTTCAGCAATCCCACATGCATCCAGGTGTTTGCAAAGGGTTTATGGTAAGCACATTCCGATTGCGCAATTTCATTTTCGTGATGCGGAAATTTTAAATCCATGCCACCACCATGAATATCAAAAGGTTGTCCTAAAATTTCTGCTGCCATCGCGGAGCATTCAATGTGCCAACCCGGACGACCTTTGCCCCACGGAGAATCCCACTCTGGTTCACCCGGTTTTGCCAATTTCCATAATACAAAATCCAGCGGATCTTTTTTTCCCTCATTAATATCAATACGAGCACCTGAAATTAATTTTTCAATATCGCGTTTTGATAATTTTCCATAGTCATTACATTTGCGCACTTCAAAGCAAACATCACCGTTACCTGCAATATAAGCCGCTTTTTCATCTAATAAGGTTTGGATTAACTGAATAATCGGTTGCACAAACTGTGTTGCACGCGGTTCATGATCCACCGGCAAAAGACCCAATGCTTTTTCGTCCGCATGCATGACGTCGATAAAACGTGCTGTTAGTGCATCACACGTTTCATTATTTTCATGGGCCCGTTTAATAATTTTGTCATCAATGTCTGTAATATTACGTACAAAAGTGACTTGATAATTTTGCGAACGCAAATAACGCACCACCATGTCAAAAGCCAGCATAGAACGCGCATGTCCAATATGACAATAATCATAAACGGTTTGACCGCAGGCGTAGATTTTTATGTGGTTGGGTGTGATGGGATGAAATTCTTGTTTTGTATTACTTAATGAGTCAAAAATACGCATATTGTTCTCTCTGTCGGCGCGCTACTATCACTACTGATTTGTTGCTGTTGTTGCGCGCTTGCTAACGCGCGCGCTTCTATCGCTGCTAATAAGCTCCCGTTAGTACACACCTCTCTCAAACCGACGCTTCATCGTCTTCGGTGAAATCAACGAAAATAAAACACCCAAATCAGGACCATGCTCATGTCCCGTTAATGCAATCCGTAACGGCATAAATAATGCTTTACCTTTCACGCCAACTTTTTCTTTTAAATGCGTAGTGATTTTTTCTGCATCCTTACCATGTGCTTCCAATGCAATAATGGCTTCTGAAAAATATGCTTTTCCAGCGGATTGAATCACCGCTTCTTGCTGCTCATTAAACGAAGGTAATTCTGCAAATAGCGCTTCCGCCCATTGTTTTACTTCTAGTGGAAATTGCACATTCGGTTTGATGGCCGCTACAAATTCATGTTGTTTATTTTCTGGTACAATGGATTGAATCGATGGACCTACCCATTCCCAAAATGCATTATCACTTAATTGAGAAACGGTTTGTGTTTGCCAAAACAATAATTGTTTTTCATTGTATTTCGCTGGCGATTTTGCAAGTGACTCCATCTTAAATTGCGCTGCTAATTCATCTAGCGATAAAAATTGATCATGTCCAAAATAATGACCCAATCGTGATAAATAATTCAGGATTGCCAATGGCAAAAATCCTTCTTCACGCAATGCGCGCAAACTGCGACTGCCATGCCGTTTTGATAATGGACTACCATCGGGACCTACAATCAGAGCAATATGCCCATATTTAGGCACAGGTAAACTCAGTGCCTTTAAAATGGCAATTTGACGCGGCGTATTTGCAACATGATCTTCACCGCGCAGCACATGTGTCACGCCCATGAGTGCATCATCAATCGCATTGCCATACATAAAAGGCGCTGTGCCATCCGCACGACGAATGACAAAGTCTCCCAAATCATTACTCTCAAAACGTTGTTCACCACGCACCATATCAACGAAGGTAATGGTTTCATTTTCTAACAATTGAAAACGCAAAGTGGGTTTTATACCCATTGCGATTTTATTTTGTATTTCAGTCTCTGATAAACGGCGACAAGCTCCCGAATAACGCGGCGGCTTTCCTGATTTTTGTTGTAATGTACGATGCAATGATAATTGCGCTTCTGTACAAAAACAGGGGTACGCCATTTTCATCGCAATTAATCGTTCATAATAATCATCGTAAATATTCTGACGATGCGATTGATGATAGGGTCCGAATTCGCCACCCACTTCAACCCCTTCATCCCAATGCAAACCCAACCAACGTAAGTCTTCAATTAATGCATGCGTGAAGACTTCATCTGAACGTGCTTTATCCGTATCTTCAATCCGTAACAGAAAACAGCCTTTCAAATGTTTTGCTAATAGTGCGCTAAATAAAGCGGTTCTCACATTACCCAAATGGATATAACCCGTTGGACTGGGACAAAATCGCGTTTTTATCGATGAAAATGCTGGTTTTTCGAACATGGCAATTAACCTGCTTTATGATGCTATTATTGTTGGGTATTATACACTAGTACGTGGTCGCTCTAGAATATGGTGGAGTATTATGGCAACTTTAGCAGCATCTGCCAATCAGATTGCACCCTCTACGCTGTTTATTTCAGACTTACATCTCAGCGCTGCAGAACCCCAGATCACCAATACGTTTTTTTATTTTTTAGATCACATCGCAACTGAGGCTGATGCACTTTATATTTTGGGTGATTTTTTTGAAAGTTATATTGGCGATGATGATCGCAGCGCATTTATCACATCGATTGCAAACGCGCTGGCACATTTTACGAAAACCGGTATACCTGTTTTTCTGATGCATGGCAATCGCGATTTTTTAATAGGAAAAAGTTTTGAAAAAAATTCAGGCGTCATCCTTATTCCTGACCCAACTCTCATCACATTATACGATCAAAAAATATTACTAATGCATGGGGACAGCTTATGCACCGATGACAAAAGTCATCAACGATTTCGAAAAATCACGCGTAACACATGCGTTCAAAAAATATTTTTGTCATTACCGATTTCCTTTCGACAAAAATTTGCAAAACAATTGCGAGACGACAGTATGCAATACAATCAAAAGAAATTATCAGCGATGATGGATGTAAACGAAAATGCCGTCGACAAAGCACTAAAAAAATTTCAGGCAATGCGGCTCATTCACGGACACACGCATAAACCCATGTTGACCGAAAAAAGAATTGTGTTGGATGCATGGCACAATCATGGAAATTATTTGAAAGTAAATCGTAACGGAAAAATGGAGTTAATTGATATTCCGTTTTAGGGAAAAAGCTTGAAAAAGAACCACGAATGAAGTTTCGCGCAGCGAACGAAATGAGTGGTGGTTTGAGCTTAACAACAAAAGCGGTATTGAAAAATATTCCCATATGCTACTTTATTTTGATGATAGATATCAAAAGTAGCGCTGTAAAATTAAACTCAAACCACCACTCATTTCGTTCGCTGCGCGAAACTTCATTCGTGGTTCTTTTTCAAGCTCAAACAGCATTCGTTAGAACTCCTACGCAAGCTCACACTTCCACACCCACTTGTCTCGCCGCAATCATCAACGCCTTCATTTCCTCCACCGCTCTTTGCATGCCAATAAAAATGGCACGTGCAACGATGCTGTGACCAATATTTAATTCATTGATCTCAGGCAGTGCAGCAATCGCTTGTACATTTTCAATATGCAATCCATGACCTGCATTCACGGTTAACCCCAAACGATACGCATATTCTGCTGCATCACTGATACGCTTTAATTCCGCCCTACTTTCCACAATCGATTGCGCATTGGCATAAGCACCCGTATGCAACTCAATAGCCGGTGCACCGCTTCGTTTTGCTGCATCAATTTGTGACTTATCTGGATCGATAAACAAAGACACCATCACACGTGCATCACCCAATCGCAAACAAGCATCTGCGAGCACGCTTATTTGCGAAACAACATCCAACCCACCTTCCGTCGTTAATTCATGTCGTTTTTCAGGTACCAAACAAACGTAGGTTGGTTGTATGGATTCTGCAATCGCAATCATTTCTTCCGTCACTGCCATTTCTAAATTCATTGGCACATTTAATGTGTTTTTAAATGCATAGACGTCTGCATCTTGAATATGTCTGCGATCTTCGCGTAAATGCAGCGTAATGCCATCAGCACCACCTTTAATCGCTTTAAACGCCGCCTGTATGGGATCGGGATAAGAAACAGCGCGCACCTGCCTTAGTGTCGCTACATGATCAATATTCACACCTAAACGAATTGTCATTTCATCCTCCTCCTGTCCCCTTGAATGGAGCTGATTGTAGGGATATGCCATAAAAAGTGCAAGTCAGGAACCCGTCGGACAAATATTTAAATCACAATACGGGACAGTGATGACACCACTATTCAGACTGCCTTCAATGGGTTCTGCTCTTGACATTTTTACTACCTAAAAGGTATTAATTAAAACTTAAAAGAGTTCGCGACTATTCAACGGCTTATTCCCCAACAAGCTTGATAAAGCCAATCGCATCAACCGCTTTGCAGAAAGCGCTGCAGAATCAGAATCAAATTTTTCTTCTGAAATCGCGATTAAATCAGCGCCTAAAAAATAAGTGTGATTATTGCTCGTAGAATCACACGCAAAAAACCCTTGATTCGGCACAAATTCATAATAACGATCACATTGAATCACTGTGTGCGTTTTTGCCTCATGGGTTAACGGTAATCCATACCCCAAATCGTGCAATAATTTTTTTTCAAATGACCGTAATGTCTGTGCAATAGGATCACCCTTTTCCAAACGACATAAACTATTGTGATAATGCTCAAATAACAAGGGATGCGGATCTTCTTTATGTAACAAACGCATTAATAATTCATTGAAATAAAACCCGCAAAATAAAGGCTTATCATTGAGCTGTAATGGCATACCATTTAATTCGATATTACCCAACATTTTTAATTCATGATGCCCAGACCATGATGCGAGTATCGGCGTGAATAATTGGCATTGCCCTTGATAGCGCGATTGTGGTCCGCGTGCACTCCGCGCAACCACTGAAATGCGCCCATACGTTTTACTGAATAATTCGACAATTAAACTGGTATTGCGAAAAGGACGCGTATGTAACACATACACAGGTGTTAGATCGATGCGGTGCATATTCGTGCCGTTTTAAATTAAAAAGAAAATTATACGTGATTTGAAGAAGAAGCGGGGAGAATAAAAAAAACATCCTTGTCTCGCTTTTATACACGGCGTACAAACGTGTTTTCATTTTTCGATAATCCAGCAATCGCTTTCATTGACGTTGCATCAAGCACTATCTTGCCTGGTGTGGTAAAAAAATCGAACAAAGCGCCCAATGGCTTATGTGCTTTCCCGATATTCGATAAAGTCAACAATGCAGCAGCTAGCTTTAACTGAGGATATTGCTCTGGCGTATCCGTATTCATGCTAAGAAAGACTAATACACTTTTTGCTTTTTTATTGAAATCAACTGATTGGTCTAATCTCATTAAATAAGTTAATGCGACTTTGATCGCATTAATTTTTTCTTCAAATGTTTCTGTTACTAAGGCTTCAAAAGGGGGAACCTCATTTAATGAAGTAGCGAATTCAGCAATAGATCTCGACATAGCGCACCTTAATGTGTTGGTTGTGGTACGCAAATATTGCACATTTTTTAAGCATGCTGCAATGGGTCGAGAGGCATTTAAGGTGGTGTTAATTATTTTGTTGGGTTGGTAATGCGCGCCTGCTATCACAAGCTCATCCCTTCAGAACCGCGCACGAAGCGAAGGATTCGTTCATGGATGGGCATACACATCCACATAAAGCGCGAAAATATCATCCTAACTTCTGAAGATATTTGCGATTGTACCCGCTCACTCTCGCTACGCTTCGTGCGCGGTTCTGAGATCACCCTTTCATTACTATCGCTGCTAATTAACTTCAGCGTGTGATTTATTCAATCCCAAAATCTTGAATCGAACGTTGATCATCCGACCAGTTTTCTTTTACTTTCACCCAAGATTTTAAAAGCACTTTTTTCTGAAAATAAAATTCCAAATCTTTGCGCGCTTGTATGCCCACCTGTTTCAAGACAGAACCCTGCTTTCCGATCACAATGGATTTTTGTGTTTCTCTTGCAACCCAAATAATCACTGAAATTTTAATGATATCTTCATCTTCTTCCATCGCTTCAATCGTCACAGCCAATTCGTAGGGAATTTCATCCCCTAATAAACGCATTAATTTTTCACGGACAAATTCTGTTGCGATAAAACGATCACTGCGATCCGTTAATTGCTCTGCTGGATACATTTCACCTTCATGCGGCAAAAATGTTTCGAGTGTTTTTTCTAATTCATCCACTTGCAAACCTGTTTTTGCAGAAATAGGCACTATTTTTTTAAAATCCATTTGCTTGGATAAATTCTCAATAAACGGTAATAACTCAAGTTTATTTTTAATTTCATCGATTTTATTAATCACCAAAATCACAGGGATTGATAGTGCTTTTAATTGTCTTAATACCGCTGCGTCATCGTTATCCCAATGCATCGCCTCAATTAAAAATAAAACCGCATCTACTTCTTCAATCACACCGCGCGCAGCACGATTCATCACCCGATTGATTTCACGCTTGTGATCTTGATGCAAACCTGGCGTATCAACAAAAACAATTTGTGATGTGTCGGTGGTTTTAATGCCTAAAATACGATGTCGCGTCGTTTGTGGTTTGCTCGACGTGATTGATATTTTTTCGCCGAGAAAATAATTCATTAGAGTTGATTTACCGACGTTCGGTTTGCCGATGATGGCGATGGTGCCGAAACGTTTGGGACTGAGGGTGGGGTTGGTGGATTCTGTGATCATTGTGGTTCTCGTGGTTTATTTACATCTGTAAGAAGTGGGTGTGGGAGTGGGTGTGGGTGTGGGTGTGTGAGTTCCGAGGTATAGTTTAGTCATCTGTTTTTACCTGACATTTTAGTGATGTAAGTAAAAAGAAATAATTAAACTATACCTCGGAACTCACACTCACACTCACACTCCCACTCACACCGATAACTTATTTAAAAACAACTTCGCCGCAATTTGCTCTGCTTTACGACGATTAGTACTCACCCCTTTCGTTTCATGTTTCAATCCTTCCACATGACAAATCACATGAAATTGTTGCTCATGGGCATCGCCTGTCATCGTGCAGCGATACGTTGGCAATGGCATCTGACGCGCTTGCAACCATTCTTGCAAGGTGGTTTTGGCATCCTTCACATCCGTTAAATCATCTATTTTTTCAATATAATTGCCATACCACTGCAATACACATTTTTGCACTGTTTGAAAATCTGAATCGCAATAAATAGCGGCGATTACGGATTCAAATGCGCCCGCCAAAATCGACTCACGCTGATATCCGCCGCTTTTTAATTCTCCCACACCCAATTGCAAACAATGACCAACCCCTAATTCACTCGCAATTTTTGCAATCGTTTCGCCTTTCACTAAAGCAGAACGGATACGACTCAATTCCCCTTCACGCGATTTAGAATGACGATGAAATAAATCCGTTGAAATAATTAAACTTAAAATTGAATCACCTAAAAATTCTAGGCGTTCATTATTGAGAGACGATTTTTTGCTGCGATGGGTCAATGCATGCGTGAGCAAAGATTCGTCGTGAAAAGTGTAGTTAAGTTTTAGTTGAAGGGTTTTAATATCGTTCACACTCACACTCACATTATTTTTTATCTGACCGCAAAACCGCCAAAAACGCATCCTGTGGAATCGCTACTTTACCAATTTGTTTCATCCGCTTTTTACCGGCCTTTTGTTTCTCTAATAATTTTTTCTTACGTGATACGTCACCGCCATAACATTTCGCAGTCACATTTTTACGTAATGCTTTAACCGTTGAACGTGCCACAATTTTTCCACCAATCGCCGCTTGTAATGCAATGTCATACATTTGACGGGGAATAATTTCTTTTAACCGTTCTGCAACCGCACCACCGCGATTATGCGCATGATCACGATGCACAATGGATGCCAATGCATCCACTTTATCGCCATTCACCAAAATATCTAATTTCACCAATTCCGCTTCTTCGAAATGATCGAAGGCATAATCAAGCGATGCAAATCCCCGACTGATTGATTTTAATCGATCAAAAAAATCAGAAACCACTTCGCTGAGCGGAATGACATATTGCAATGACACTTGATTACCCACATACAATAATTTTTTTTGTACGCCGCGTCTTTCCATGCATAACGTCATCACATTACCGACATATTCTTGTGGCGTTAAAATATTCACTTCCGCAATCGGCTCGCGTAATTCGTCAATCATAGATTGATCCGGTAATTGACTGGGATTGTCGATGTAAATCGTCTCGCCATTTTTCATGAGCAATTCATAAATTACCGTCGGTGCTGTGGTAATTAAATCCATATCGTATTCGCGTTCTAATCGCTCCTGCACAATTTCCATGTGCAATAACCCGAGAAATCCGCAACGAAATCCAGCACCGAGTGCGGTTGAATTTTCAGGCTCATAAAATAATGACGCGTCATTTAATCTTAATTTTGAAAGCGCTTCACGAAACGCTTCATAATCGTCCGCACTAATGGGAAACATGCCCGCATACACTTGCGGTTTTACTTTTTTAAATCCCGGCAATGGATATTCTGCAGGTTTTCTCGTTAATGTGAGCGTGTCACCGACGGGCGCACCAAAAATATCTTTGATTCCCGCAACGACATAACCAACTTCACCCGCCAATAATTGTGGCAATGGATGACGCTTCGGTGTAAAAATTCCAACACCATCTACCAAGTGATCACGTCCCGTCGACATCACACGAATTTTATCGCCAACCTTCAAAATACCTTGTTTTACGCGTACTAATGACACGACACCCAAATAACTATCAAACCAAGAATCAATAATTAATGCTTGTAAGGGTGCATCCACCTCTCCTTGCGGCGCGGGAATTTTTTCAATAAGTTGTTCGATTAATTCCGGAATACCCATGCCTGATTTTGCACTCACCGGCAGCGCATCTTGCGCATCGATCCCAATAATTTCTTCAATTTCATTTTTAACTTTATCAGGGTCTGATTGCGGCAAATCCATTTTATTTAATACTGGAATGACTTCGAGATTTTCATTGAGTGCAGTGTAACACGTTGCAACGGTTTGCGCTTCAACTCCTTGCGCTGCATCCACTACCAACAATGCGCCTTCGCATGCAAATAATGAGCGCGACACTTCGTAGGAAAAATCAACGTGTCCCGGTGTATCAATAAAATTGAGTTGATACGTTTCGCCATTTTTGGCTGTGTAAAATAACGTGACACTTTGCGCTTTAATCGTAATGCCACGCTCGCGTTCGATATCCATACTATCGAGCACTTGCGATTTCATTTCACGCTCAGACAACCCACCGCACAGTTGAATCAGACGATCCGCTAACGTCGATTTACCGTGATCAATGTGCGCAATAATCGAAAAATTACGGATATGAGATTGAGGAATGGAAATGTGATTTTCTGTGGATGACATGTGATCTGGCCCTATTTTTTGAATCGTCATCCTACCGCAATTGATTGATTTTCGCATTAGGAACGTGGTTCTGTACATATCGTACAATTAAAACCATTTGTTACAAATCTGTCTAATCTTGAAACAAAACTTTGACAAAAAGTCTGTTATTTCTGCGATACATATAAAAATCCGCGCTCACGCCAAATCATCACATTACCCAAAACAAAAACAGGATGCGCATCCGACGCCACATTTAATACATCTTTTTGAATGTGTTTGAGATGCTTTTCATTCGGCATGCGCAAATTGTTTTGTGAAAACCATTCGCGTAAAACCAAACGCTGGCGCGCATCAGATAACAATAATAATTTTTTAATATCAAGCGATATATTGTCACTGACAACACGCTTTAAATCAGATTGCGCAATCTCCGAAATAATTTTTTCATGTTCTGCCATTAAGCGACTTGAGCGTGAAAAATTATCCATCACCGTGGGCCAATATTGTTTTAATACCGGAAAAACGGCATGTCGTAAAAAATTGCGGCGAAAACGCGGATCGACATTGCTGTCATCTTCAATCCAATTTAATTTATTTTCGAGCGCATATTTTTCTAATTTTTCACGCGAAAAAGAAAGTAAGGGGCGAATTAAAAAACCATCACCCAGTCTTTTTTTGGCAGGCATTGCAGACAACCCTTTCGGACCCGCTCCACGCAATGCTTGCAATAAAAATGTTTCCGCTTGATCGTTGGCATTGTGCGCCGTTAATAAAACGCTGTTTTTATCGATGTATTTATGCAATGCGGCATAGCGTGCGTTGCGGGCATTTTCTTCGAGGCTATCGCCAGGTTTTAAATTTAGATCGACTGTTTCGATTGCAATGGGAATACCTAAATCATCGCATATTTTTTTGCAGTGGAGTGCCCAGTGATTCGCATTGGGATTAATTTGATGGTTGACGTGAACTGCTTGGAGATGGGTATCAGGATTTTTATTTTTTAATGCTGACATTGCATGGAGTAATACATGAGAATCAAGGCCACCGCTGTAGGCGATGATGAAAGTCTGTGCATCTGTCAGTGATTTAAGCGTATGTTGTAATGCAGAGAATGAAAACATAGGTGGTTCCAATTGATATGCAACGTTCCAAATCATGGTTTGCGGGTCGCTATCGCTGCTAACGTATTTATCATGGGTGCTTGTTATAAAGCCTTCGCTCACCCTTGCGGTATCGCTCGGCGTCTATTTCACCATATGCTCTATCCATGCATATCCCACAGGCTGCCCATCAATGCTTGGTACTGCAGCACCTTCATAATCTTGCGTCACTGTTTTAGAAAATAGTGTATTTTGTGTCACCGGTGAAATCGCCGCAACTGTAATGACAATATCTTTTGTCGGATCATCTGCCGTAGTACTTTTCTCTAAATCGTCTGCATAGGCCGCCAACGCATAACGCAATGGTGTATTCGCTTTAATGGTGATTGTCACATTTTGCACCCAAGGAAAATGCAATGCATATTGACTGGGCACAAATTGATTAAACACAATTTGATACGGTGGTTTTTCAGCGGTGCCCGCGCCAGGAAGCGCTGGATTTTCAGGATAAAGTGTTTCAAGCATATTGGATGCAGAATCTACTTCATTGGGAATAATACCTGGAAAGAAATTACACCAACCAAAAGTGGACCATGACATATCACTGGTTGACTGATCAGTCGGATATTGTTCTGTTTTATTCCAAAAGACTGAAAAAACAAGCGTCGCACCGGCATACTTTCCTTGAGTAAATGTGACGGGCAACCAATTGCCATTATACAATGACGCGCTATCATTGGCGCCTAACTGTCTGAGTTGCTGCGTTGTCAAATTTAATTTTTGACTCACGACATTGGGTAATGCGGATTGAATGAATGTCGACAGTTGCTGATGCATCACCCCCGATGGATTCGCTCTATCCACAGGCCCAAAATCATTCCACAGCATGCCCGCATCACCTGAAAATGCATATTGCGCACGGTAGCCTGGCATCACACCGCCCACCGCTTGAAACGACGTTGTCCAATTCAACACTTTTAATCGGGGTTGCGCGACTTCAACCTCCACGTTATAGCTTGAACCGGGAACTGCATTACCAGGCGTCAATTGGGGTCCTACATAGCCACCGCCTAACCCTTCCATCGTTGCTCCCTGTTGATCGAGCACAGTCACTGAAAATGAATAGGTATAAGGTGCAACTGTCGCAGCACCTGTGTGCGGATCATATCGCCATAAAAAGGTAGAACCCACACCCGTCAACTGATATTTATGACCGGGTTGACCCACCCAACCTTTAAACAAAGGAGGGACCGGAACACTTCCCGCCGATGCAAAATGCCATTGTGACGCCGAATTCACGATTGAACTGGCTGACACTGAAAACTGCTGTAGCGTTGCTAATGAATTCACCGAATCAAGACTCTGCGAAATCGCCTGCAAACTTTTAGCTTCGCCGCCGTATGTACTATTGCTATAAAACCACTGACCATCTGATTTAAAGGCAAAATCAAACATATGAAACCCAAGGCCCGTACCGCTGTTACGTGCCAATTGCGCGATAACGGCTTCAAATGAAAAGGTTTGATTGGCATTTTTGAGAGTGCCGGAATAATCCCACGTATATTCCCCATTATCTGCACACAAAGCATTGGGCATCCTAAAATAAGGGATATTGCCTGTTGGCGTCGGCAATGTACTGCCATCGGGATCCACGGGAATACCGCAAGACATTGTATCTGCATAAGAAATGGCTGAAAAAACAGATAAACAAATCAAACTGGCGTATTTAAAATTTCGCATTGGTGAGACTCCGCGACTTGTAGCATAAGAAGCAGCAGGAAGCCTAACAATCTGTGATCAAAAAAGATTCGCATTTTTTGCTATATTTGCCATAACGGACTATTAGATACCTTTAGAAACAACCCTAGGCTCTAAAAGATCTGAAAAGGACTCGGTAAAGTCTTTAAAACATTTGTAGCTTGTCGGTACTTTAGGGACAGAACTTAAGGATTATTTATTAAAATACATTATGTTACGTGATAAAATGCAACCCAAAAGCTTAATTCAGAAAACACAAGAGAAAAAATGCCAACGCATAAAAAAAAAGCACCACTCTGGCAACCCGACCAAAATACAATAAAACAATGTCATTTAACGCGTTTTATCGAAGGGGTGAATCAACAATTTCATTTAAATATCGACAAATACGAAAAATTGTATCGATGGTCCAATGATCAACCTGAATTATTTTGGAAAAGTGTTTCTGATTTTTGTGATATCAAATATGCCAAGCCGCCCACACAGATCATGCAAACACATCCGGAAATTTGGAAAACAAAATGGTTTCTAGATGCCCAATTAAACTTTGCAGAAAATTGTTTGTGGCGACGCGATGATCATATTGCATTAATTTATGCCGATGAAAAAGGCGAACGCGCTGAAATAACTTATCGTGAATTATTTTTAAAAGTATCCGCGCTTGCTGAAAAATTAAAAATGCTGGGTTTAAAAGCGGATGATTGTGTCGCAGGATTTGTCACAAACCGAATTGAAACGGTCATTGCAATGCTTGCAACAACCTTGCTTGGCGCGATATGGACTGCATGCGGACCCGAATTTGGTGTCGACGCTTTGATTGAACGCTTTTCACAAATCAAACCTGTGATTTTATTTTATGTAAAAGAACATGATTTTGGAGGAAAGAAATTTTTCCATGATGAAACCATTGAGAAATTAAAAAGGTATTTGCCAACACTGAAACATGCAATAGATGTAACTCACACCCACACCCACACCCACACCCACACCCACACTCCTACCCCCACTCACTTCCCCTTCGATCACCCGCTTTATATTTTATATTCATCAGGCACAACGGGAAAACCCAAATGCATGGTACACGGTGCTGGCAATATTCTTATCCAACATAAAAAAGAATTAATGCTGCATACTGATTTACAGGCTGATGACATTTTATTTTTTTATACAACCTGCAGCTGGATGATGTGGCACTGGATGATCAGTGGGCTCAGCGTCGGCGCAACTTTGGTTTTATATGACGGATCACCATTTTACCCTTCAAACACATCATTATTTGACTTGATTGACGAATATGATATTTCAATTTTTGGATGCGGCGCAAAAATCATTGAAACCTATTTCAAAAATAATCTAATACCTAAAAAATCACATCGATTAACAAAATTAAAAACGATTTTAACAACGGGTTCACCTTTATTAAAAGAAAGTTTTGAGTATATTTATCGCGAGGTGAAAAATACCATACGTGTTTCCTCGATTTCAGGCGGCAGCGATATTGTGTCGTGTTTTGCATTGGGAAATCCGTTATTGCCTGTTTATGCGGAAGAATTGCAATGCCGTGGACTCGGTATGCGCGTTGAAATTTTTGATGATGCAGGAAACCCTATTATAAACAAAGAAGGTGAATTGGTTTGCACACAACCGTTTCCATCAATGCCGCTGTATTTTTCAAATGATCCGCAAGGCGAGAAATATTTTCATGCCTATTTTGATCGCTTTCCTAATGTGTGGACGCACGGTGATTATGCAAAAATAACCGAACATAATGGATTGATTATTTTTGGGCGATCGGATGCGACACTAAATCCTGGTGGTATTCGCATTGGTACAGCAGATATTTATGAACAAGTGTTGAAATTGGATTTTATTTTGGATTGCGTAGCAGCAGGAAAACAATCCAATGGCGATGAACAAATTATTTTATTTGTGAAATTAAAAAATGATTTCGTCTTGAATGATTCTTTAACTGCTGACATTAAAAAAGTAATTCGAGACAACACATCACCTTTTCATGTGCCGAAAAAAATTATTCAAGTAACTGATATTCCAAAAACAATGAACGGCAAAACCATGGAAATTGTGGTGAAAAATATCATTAATGGGAGAGAAATTAAAAATGGGGAGGCGTTGTCAAATCCGGAGTGTTTGGTTGAGTTTAAAAATATTATTTTATAAAGGTGAGTTGTTAAATATTTCACACGATAACGTAAATCGTTTTTTAAACAGAGAATCTTATACGCCCAAAGATATGTTTAATGAAGCAAAATCGACGCTGAATTTAATTGGCGGCGTTCTAAGTGTTGACGATTCAGTGCTAGATAAGCCTTATTCCAATTACATTGGTTATGTCGGATATTATTATTCCAGAAAACATCATGCCGTCGTTAAGGGAATTAATTTAATTACATTGTTAGAACAAAAAAATTGCTTCAACAACACTGATAAAAGCACCTTAAATGCGAATTAAGAGCCGAACTTCTCAATTATCATTCGCATTTAGGTTTAATTTAGGGGTGAGATGATGTGCTAAGGAGACATTTCTGCTTTGGTAATAAAGGGGACATTTTTCTTTTGGTACGTGATTTTTTAATTTCATATTTCGTTAATTTTTATCGAATATACTACGTTCTAAGTGTCGCATTTTTAGAATAATGTGGACTATAACGAGCTATTAAAAGAGGTGAATTATGAGAAGAGTATCGCAAAAATTAAATGAAAGTATTTTTGGGCAACAATTAAATAAAAGTATTTTTGGGTCCAATCGATTTTTGTTTTTGATGGCGAGTGCTGTTGGTGTTGGTGCTGGGGTTATGCTATTGAACCCAAAGACAGTCTTTTGTGCCCCCCGGGTTTTCTTGCAGAACAGTGCTGATGGTCGTTTTACCACCTATCGCGGCGCATTTTCTACGTCTATAGATCTGTTTTATTATGGCCCTGAGATAAGTAATTATCTAAAATTGATACAGCATCCAAAGGGCAGTGTGATCACTGATGAAATCGGAACAGGTTTTTATGAGTATTTAGTTGAACACTATAAGCCTTGTTTAGATGCGTTGACACTACATGATCACGTGAAGTTTGAAGAAGCTGTGAAAAAATTGGAAGGATCGATTTTGGTTAAGGGAGAGGCGAGAGCGGCCCATTTTTTGATAGCTGTAGCTGTAGATACGGGTGATGGATGGGCGAAGCGTATACTTGCTGATCATTTTTCAAAGGAGTTAGTTGACGAAATTGAGAGAGATCGAGGTGGAGCTGC
>Ga0155584_1103_pt1 | contig 22701 bp, 23 predicted proteins | sample RifCSPhighO2_12_FD_107241 | JGI IMG/M metagenome (GOLD analysis project Ga0155584, IMG submission 107241) | Gammaproteobacteria bacterium RIFCSPHIGHO2_12_FULL_40_19
GTTTTAAATAAAAATTATAATTTTTATTTAAACGATAAATTTGCAGTGGAATTTCCCAGATATCATCCGGACGATGATAAAGACAAATAACAAGCACTGGACTATCTTTTTTTATTATTTCTCCACAACCTTCAAGTGCTTGGCGTTCTGATCCTTCAATATCCATTTGGATCAGTGTGACTTTGTCATTTTTTACAACAGAATCAATAGTGCAACAAGTAACTTCGGTTCCAGATTTCTGATTAGTAACAGCAGCTGCGACATCGCCCGATGCATTAAAATATAATGAACCATTTTTGTTAAAAGCCGCAGCGTTTATTAGCTCGATTCTGTCGCCAAGAGATTTTGAGAAATCAGATAATTTAGAGAAATTATTATTGTCTGGTTCAATCGCGTAAATTTTATTAAAATACCCCTTCGATTTTTCTAGAAAGACTTTAATAGTGTCTCCATCATAAGCGCCGCAATTGATAAATACTTCATCTTCTCTAAGTGTAAAAATGGCGTCATCAAAATAGGTTTTGCTTGGATCTGTGAAGGGCGTATCTAGTGCTTTTAGTGTCATGCGATGATATATCTGTTCAACGTAGCAAGTGAGTGAGTTAGAGTCACTCCAAAGCAGCATGGCTTGAGCAATTTCTTTTTGTGATAAGAAAACCTTTTCAGGAGAATCTAAATATAGGAATGGGAGAAATATTTCTTTGAACTGTAAAGCAAATTCTGAAAGTGTAAGATAATTAACGCCGAGGGCGCTCACTTGTTTTTTAACATGAGAATGGGTGAAGATCGTTATTACAAAGATAGCATGCGGAAATTTTTTGGTAGCCTCAGAAAGCGAATGCACAGATAGACCATCAATAATGGTTCCTTGTTTGTGAATATTGTTATCTGCATAGGCGAGAACTTTGTGTCCAGAATTAATTAGTCGCTCAAGAACAATCTTTCCAAGCACGCTGGCGCCGACTAGAATAAAAGAATCTTTCATTCCCCCCCCCCTCAATTCGCTTTGCCCATCTGTCAGTCACATAAGTTGAAAAGAAGCAGTCAGTAGTTCTGTCGGAAGACCGAGCGCCAATGCGGTGTATTGGCGCTCGCCCTGCCGGGACGAGCTTCTGAAAATATTTGCTTAGGTGACAATCAAGTACATAATCTCACTCACTTGACCCCAAATACTCCCAATACGGCAACACCTCAACATCACCCTGCCGCAATCTTTCGCCATTGTACAGCACAATCATGCGATCACTTTTCTGAGCATAATTTTTTAATGTTGCTGACATTTTAGGCGTGTATGTCGATGTCTTTTTTATTTCAATAAAATCACATTGCGTTTTCCGATCAACAATGATGTCAATTTCTGTCTTATCTTGCGTGCGTAGAAAATAGATTTCTGAAAAGCTAGCGGTATGTTTTATTTTTTTTGCAATTTCACTGACGATATAGTTTTCAAATAAAGGTCCTGCTAGCGGCCCTTTGTTATATAAATCACTATTTTTAATGCCAGTCAAATAGCTAATTAGCCCTGTGTCATAAAAATAGATTTTGGGACTTTTAATAAGTCGTTTACCAAAATTTTGATAATAAGGGGGTAGTAAAAAAATAATATAAGATGCTTCTAAAACAGATATCCAGCGTTTAATGGTAGGTACTGATACACCAATATCATTTGCATACTGTGTATAATCCAGTAGCTGTGAGACATTGGCAGCGAGTAATTGAATCAGCTTTCTAAAATCACGGATATCGCCAATTTGCGTAAGTGTGCGAACGTCTTTTGTTAAATAGGTGTCGAGATAAGCGGCATACCACAAATCAGACTCGCGATAATCACGTAATACCAGCTCAGGATAAGCGCCGCGATAAATGGATTCTTTTTGCAAAGCGCTTGGCATTTCAGAAAATTGTAATGGCAACTGCGTCATTAATCCAATGCGACCCGCTAATGACTCCGATACATTTTTCAGAAAAGCAAATTGACTCGACCCCGTCATCACAAATCGACCATAGTTTCCTCGATCTTGATCTACAGCCATTTTGACATAATTGAATAATTTTGGAACGAACTGCACTTCATCAAAAATGACTTTATCGGCATATTGATTTAAAAATCCCTTGGGATCTTCTTCGAAGTAACTGATATTGAGATCATCATCAAAAGTGATGTATTGATAATCAGGTAAGCAGTGTTTGAGCAGCGTCGTTTTGCCGGATTGTCTGGGGCCGGTAATGCCCACAACAGGGAATGATGTGAGATAACGCTGTAGGGTTTTATCTGTAACTCGTTGAAAATACATATTTACCCCGTATATTTAATATCACATATTAATATTACAGGGTTGATTGTTGTCTACAACTGATTTTTCTGAGTAACTACTCACTCCGTTAGAAAGAAACGCTGCTGTTGGGTGCTTTTCCGCGAAAAATGAAAACAAAATGCTCGATGTACTGGCCAGTACACCTGCGCTTTTGTTTTCATTTTTCACAAAAAATCACCTCAACATCGACGTTTTACGTTATTCAGGCAACGAGGTGCGAGCAGTTACTTTTCTGAGATAAATTCATGTAGTGATAGGGGTATCTACTACACCTCAATCACATCCACCTTTTGCCAGCCGATCACATCAATTTGGTTTCGCTTTTGGATTTCTTTGCCTGCATAGACTAATTTTCCGCGAACAGCTTGCTCACTTAGGTTGCGCCAATAATCAAGCCCTGAAAAATAATCAGATGAAATCGTTTGCCCCGCTTTAATTTCTATTGGGATCAAATCGTCCCCTTGTTCAATAATGACGTCCACTTCATGTCCTTGGCTATCTCGCCAGAAATATAAATTGGAGATCAATCCATTGTTAAAGCGGTTTTTTATCAGTTCGCTGACTACCCATGTTTCAAACAGCGCACCGCGTAATGAATGCATGACTAATTGCTCGCTATTTTGTAAACCAAGCAGCGTGCACACGAGCCCTGTATCATAAAAATAGAGCTTGGGTGATTTGATCAGACGTTTACTAAAATTTCGATAATGGGGTGGCAAAAGAAAAAGAATGTAACTGGCTTCGAGTACAGAAATCCAGGATTTAGCGGTATTGTGTGTGATACCGCAATCATTAGCCAAACTCGATAAATTTAAAATTTGCCCGGTGCGTGCGGCGCACATTTGTAAAAAACGACGAAAAGTTCGAAGATCTTGAACATTAACCAGTTGACGCACGTCACGCTCAATATAAGTCATGATGTAATCACTATGCCACGTATTAGGAGGAATTTTTCTGGCGTATATCGGCGGATAAAGACCTGTAAATAATAATTTCTCAAGATTTGAGGGCGCCAGTGATGCATCCTGCAACTCACTTAGCGTAAATGGTAATAGCTGCACAAATCCAACCCGACCCGCTAAGGACTGCGAGATTTTTGCAAGCAACCCAAACTGTTGTGAACCAGTTAATATAAATAAACCGGGTTTGGGCTTAGCATCTACTAATGTCTGTAAATAGGAGAACAAGTCAGGGCAGTGCTGCACTTCATCCAATACTGCACCCTTAGGAAACTGCGCCAAAAAACCGCGTGGATCTTGTAAGGCAAATTGTCGATGATCAAGATCTTCCAGGCTAAGATAAGGTTTGGTTGGAAATAGCATTTTTGCGAGCGTGGACTTGCCTGACTGACGCGGGCCTGTAATGGCAACGACAGGGTAGTGTTTCGCCTTGTCACGTAATGTTGCTGATGCATGTCGTTTTAACATCGTGGTAACTATTCACCCCGTTAGAAAGAAACGCCGCTGTTGGGTGCTTTTCCGCGAAAAATGAAAACAAAATGCTCGATGTACTGGCCAGTACACCTGCGCTTTTGTTTTCATTTTTCACCAAAAATCACCTCAACATCGACGTTTTACGTTATTCAGGCAACGAGGCGAGAGCAGTTATACATCTGCCTCGTTATTTAACATATAAGAATTATGCAATGATGTTTGTAAATTGTCAATCAGATTTACAATTTACAATGATTGCCTTGCGTGTGGCCGCTACTGAAAGATCAGGCCTATTTGATGATTACTCCGGGTAGTAAACCCCTCAAAAACTCTGTAACCGGAATACAATCAATCCCAGCAATTTTTAATCGATCTTGCCCGCGATGCAATAACAAGGGTGTGGCCTCTGGATAATCAGCACAAAAAGTCTGCAAACCGCGCAAATCGTGAGCGTGTACGCACACAGCATTTTTGACCTCAATCGCTAAAAAATGACTGGGACCATAAATAATAAAATCTACCTCAACACCATGTCGTGTGCGCCAGTAATAGAGGTTATTTGGCATGCCCTGATAATTGTTCCATGCTTTTAAATGGCATTGATAATTTCAGTGGGATCAAGCTGATCAAAGCAACGGATCATTTCTGGTTGTAACTCAAAGTTAATGGTTACCATGTTTTCAAAATGAGCGTTGCCAAATTGCTCAACAACAAACGTTTTCCCTACTTGTCGCGCGCCACGTAACAGAAGTGGCATAGGGTCATGCTGGTTTTTCCATTGAAGTAGGTTTCTTTCGATATCGCGATACATGTGAATCACACCCGCTTTAATCAACTCTAAGGATAATAGCCATACCATGGCTAAAACACAAGGTTAAATTAGCCAGTTTATGGCTAAAATGCATGGTTGACGTTTAATCTATCCATTCTAGCGTCTTTAAAACCGCTTGATCCAGCACATAAGTCTGCTGTAATCCCAATTCCCTCAAAGCCCGCTTAACACAGGGCACATAAAAATCAGCAGGCATCGTATGCCCCATGTTATTCGGCAGCACAACTGCACTACCTGTTAATTTAGCCACTTTCTTAGCTAAATCAATAATCGAAATTGCATCACCAGAACCCACATTATAAGGGTGTTTAGCAGCACCATTCACTAAAATATGTAACAACCAAATCACCATGTCCGCAGCATATTGATAGGAGCGATACACAGGCGCTGGATTCTTTACCGTAATTTTTTTACCCGTCGATGCATCGAGAATAAAATTACCAATTGCATAATGTTGATCGAGGGGTAGATGTGGACCGACAAAGGCAAAACACCGTGCGATTTTAATCGCTGTATTTCCAGCATAATCCATACACATTTTTTCAGCGTCAAATTTTCCCAGTGCGTAATCCGAATTTTTATCAGGGTTTAATAAAGTAGTTTCATCGACAGGTGTTGAGTGTTTTCCATAGACTGCGCCAGAGCTTAAAAATAGTAATTCTTTTGCGCCGCATGTTGATGAAAATTCTAAAATTCTCTTCATGCCATTCACGATAATGTCATACACCTGCTCTGGATGACCATGATGTGTCAGCGCACTCGATGGTGTGCCTGCATGAATAATATGTGTGAATTGTTCGGATGGAAAAATAAAATCACGGACGTCACCTTGGTAAAATTTAATGTCAGGATGTGTGTGCTTATATCGTGATAACACAGTGAGATGTAAGTTTAATTTTAACTGTCGATTGGCGAACAATAAAGATTCGATTAGCCAAGTTCCGATAAATCCGGTGCCGCCAGTGATAAAGATGCGGGCGTTTTTTAATTTCTTCAGTGGTACTTTTGCGAGCTTAATAATATTTGTCAAATCGTTGGATGGTAGTGGTTTTCTCATTGTCGATGTCCGAGCAGCATTGAGAGAAGCGCGAGCGATAGCGACCGCAAATTTCGAATGGAGCGGTGCGGTTGAGTTGCAAAAATGTCTGAGTTGATGCGTTTTGACAGACACCGTCTCCACTTAAACGTTGCGGTCGCTAGCGCTCGCGCTTCTTTCAACTCTGCATAAGGTGTTGCTATGATCATAGCGTTTCCAAAAACGCTTCAAACGATGTGTGCACATGATCTATCATCGCTTGCGTTAATCCATGATGACACGCCAATAAAATGCCGCCACGCATAGCACGATCGGCATTGGGATATTCAGCGGTTTTTTTGCAAGCAATATCTTTAAATCCGGGTTGACGCAAAATATTACCCGTAAATATGGTGCGCGTTTGAATATTTCTGTTTTCAAAAAATATTTGCAAACCAGTACGTGTGAACGGCGCGTCATCTTTTACAATCAATGGAAAGGCTAACCAACCTGTGCGCAAATTGGCTAATTGTTTGGGTAATATAAAATATTCACTGTATTTTTCAAAAAAAATCGCTTGTCTTAAAAACCATTCTGCTCGCAAATTAATATTGCTTTGTAAATTATCCAATTGCACCAATCCAAATGCCGCACACATTTCATTCGGTTCTAAATTATATCCCAATGCTGCAAAAATAAATTTTGCATCGTATTGAATATTTTCAATATCAACATTAAAACGATTTTCAACCGCTTCTGACTCAACAAATAAAGAAGAACTGCGTCCCCAGCTCCGCAGTAATTTTGCGCGCGTTGCTAAGCGATCATCGTTCACGCATAACATACCGCCATTACCGCCTGCAGTAATCACATGAGAGCCATAAAAACTGGTTGTTGATAAATCAGAAAAATGACCAGAAGATAAATTATTAATGGTTGCGCCTAATGTATCAGCAGAATCTTCAATTAAAATTAAATTGTATTTATCGGCAATGGCGCGAATTTTTTTCCAATCGGGGCAATTGCCCAATAAATTGGGAATCATCATTGCTTTTGTTTTGTCAGTAATCATTGATTCAATTTGATCGACATCGATATTAAAAGTATCTGACTCAACATCAATAAAAGCGGGAATTAAGCCATTGCGAACGAGAGGTGCAACTGTTGTAGAAAATGTTAATGCGGGTGTAATTACTTCTGAACCTTTTGGTAAATTCAATATTTCAATCGCTAAATAATTGGCAGAAGAACCTGAATTGAGCATTATGCCGTTTTTTTTAGAAAAAAGTGCAGCAATTTTTGATTCCATGTCATACACATGTTTACCCATTTGTGTTGATGTATCTAATACATGCATCACTGCTTTTTTTTCTGCATCACCCCAGATGGCTTTTCCATAGGGAACATGTATAAAATTTTCCTTCATCGCTTATCCTGAATTAATTGCTGATACGCTTGAATTTGATTGACAGAGAAATTGCGTAACTCTTTTGTATTAATCCATGCTTGATACCAATCAGATGTCCATTGAATGCTTGTGTCTAAGTTTAATTTTGGTTGCCAATGCAATTGTGTGGTTGCTTTTGTAATATCAAGTTGTAACAGGGTTGCTTCATGTAAATTATTCAAATCTGGTTCAATAATATAACCTGCATTTTTTTGATTCCAGTGAGATAATATTTTTTTCACTATATTTTCTACTGTTAAAGGATCTTGCCTGTTTGGTCCAAAATTCCATGCGCCACTGTATTTTTCAGTGTTTTGATATAAATTTTCAGCCAATAATAAATAACCAGACAGTGGTTCAAGCACGTGTTGCCAAGGGCGAATGGCATTGGGGTTGCGAATAATTATGGGTTTTTCCGCGATCACATTTTTCATGATGTCGACAATTAAACGATCAACAGACCAATCGCCGCCTCCAATGACATTACCAGAACGTGCTGATGCTAATCCCTTTTTTAAATTTTTATAAAACGAATCACGATAGGATTGTGTGATTAATTCAGAACACGCTTTGCTATTACTATAAGGATCATGTCCGCCCAGTCTCTCATTTTCACGATATCCTTCAATGCGTTCTTTATTTTCATAACATTTATCTGAAGTGACATTAATAATTGCTTTGACAGATTCGCACGATTTTGCTGCTTCCAAAATATGCACCGTACCCATCACATTGGTTGCATAGGTTTCAACTGGATTTTGATAAGAATAACGAACAAGCGGTTGCGCTGCCAGATGAAAAATAATTTCCGGTTGAAAATCATGCATAATGCACTGTATTTTGTCAAAATCAAGAATATCAGCAATATGGCTTTGCATATTTTTTTTGACGAAGGCAAGTGAAAATAAATTGGGTGTTGTTAAAGGTGCTAGTGCAATGCCACAAGGTTTTGCTTGCAATGTTTGAAGCCACAATGATAACCAAGCACCTTTAAAACCAGTGTGACCCGTGATCAATACGCGGCGATCTTTCCAGAATGCTGTATTCATTTCCAAATTTTCCAGGGTGCTTGCTGCGTTTGCCACAATGATTCAAGTAAGTTTTTTTCACGCAATGTATCCATGGGTTGCCAAAAGCCTTTGTGACAATACGCTTCCAATTGGCCCGCTTTTACCAATTGTTGCATGGGTTTTTCTTCCCAATTTATTGAATCATCGCGAATCAAATCAATTACTTTAGGCGATAAAATAAAAAACCCGCCATTGATCCATGCACCATCACCCAGTGGTTTTTCATTAAAAGAAATCACTGAATGATCTTCGATTTCAACTGCGCCAAATCTACCGGTGGGTTTTACAGCTGTCACTGTCGCAAGCTTGCCATGTGTTTTATGAAATTGGATTAATTTTTTTATATTGATATCAGAGAGGCCATCGCCATACGTAAAACAAAAATCATCATCACCTAAATATGATCTGACACGCTTTAATCGACCGCCAGTCATGGTAGTCTCGCCCGTATCCACCAATGTCACTTTCCATGTTTCCGCATGCTTTTCATGCACTGTCATTGTGTTTTGTGCTATGTCAAATGTCACATCAGAGGTATACAAAAAGTAATTCGCAAAATAATTTTTAATTTGATGACCTTTGTGACCCAGGCAAATAATAAAATCATTGATGCCGTAAGCAGAATAAATTTTCATGATGTGCCATAAAATGGGCATTCCACCAATTGCGATCATAGGCTTTGGTATGGTGCCGGTTTCCTCGCTAATACGAGAGCCAAAACCGCCCGCCAAAATGACTGCTTTCATAATCTGCTCACTAAATTAGTTGCTTTTAAACATTTTTTCTATCTGTTCAATACTTATTTTAGCATTTAATTGCGTTAACAGAGATTTTCTCTTTTGCTTTACACACTCAACACCCCATTGGTCAAACGGATTGATATTAAGTAAAAATGCCAGGGTAATCACTGAATGTTCGTAAAAAGCCAATAAAGCGCCCAGTGTTTTAAAATTCAATGTATCAAATACTAATAAATTAGCTGTTTTTCCGCCGGGTATTTGTTTTATCAAATCAACTTCTGTAACACCTTCACGCAGTATTTTTACTTGCGCTAAGCAGCTTTCAATCATTTTTACTTGCTGTAGCGGTAAAATAAAATCAGCAAAAATAGTGTGTGTGCCTTGCATCATTAATTGTTGCAGACTATGTTCTGAATTGGTGCCAACGCCACCAAATACAAAAGGCCCCGTTGCTGAATTGACAGGTTCATTCAATGTCGTCACGCATTTACCCAAACTTTCCATCCATAGTTGTTGTAAATATTCAGGAAGCATTCGCAAACATTGTGTATAAGGTAAAATAATTAATGCCTTTAAATTTTGATGTATCAATGCATCATGCATTATTAGTGCATATTGCATGGGTTTATTTTCTTCAATGGATGCATGTAAAAAATGTATATCCATTTCATGGGCACCTTGATGTAGCTGGTAAAATTTTTCAAATCCAAAAGCGATCGCGCAGGGCACACTCACCGCAGACCATAGTGAAAATCGACCAATAATCCAGTCTGGTATGCTAAGTACATGAGATGATGGTATTTGATGGGCGTTAATTGCAATAGATGGATTATTGGTAACTGCGAGCAGATGTAAGGAAGGTTCTAAGTGATGCTTGATCAGCCATTGCTTTGCAATAGCCATATTTTCGATGGTTTCTAACGTTTTAAATGATTTCGACGTTACAATAAATAATGTGTTTTCTGGCGATAATTTTTTTAATACAGACTGCATTTGAGTCGTATCTAAATTTGAAACAAAATGAACGCGAGGTCCATCGATCAAATTCTCAAATGCATCACAAATAAACCTTGGACCCAAGTCAGAACCACCGATGCCAATGTTAACGACATCTTTTACCTCAAATACCCATTGTTTTTCTCGTATGGTGTTACTCATGCGACGTATTTGTTCTAATGAATCCTGGACTATTTGACAGGGTGCTGGATTGCGAAATTCAGTGTGCTTACCCTGAAGTAATTGATTGATATGTATCCTAAAACGCGCTTCGTCGGGAAAACGTAATGTCGAGTAGTGTGTGAAAAAAAATGAAATATCTGCGATCATCTATAAACAATATCATTTTGAGTACAAATAAAACAGGCGGCTAGGTATGATTTTCAGGGCCGGCTCATTATAATTTGGCTGCACTACGTATTTTCTTAGCAGTGATGGAAGCACAAGCGATAGCGCCTGCAATATACGCGTGGAACGATGCAACGTTTCATGCAGGTATTGCGGTCGCTGGCGCTCTCGCTTCCATTCCTACTAACAAAGATTTTAATGAGCCGGCCCTGGTATGATTTTCAAAAAAATACATTTATATTAATCATTGGAATTCAATGTGAGATAACGTGATATGAGCACTTTTTCAAAGGACTGTCTGATTTCCATCATCGTCCCTGTTTATCTCGAAGAAAACAGCATTATCCCATTTTTAAATCGAACTGAACCTGTTTTAGAAAAAATATCCCATGATTACGAAATTTTATTTATCTTAGATCCTTGCAAAGACAACACAGAAAAAGTAATTCAAACTGAGATTAACCGAAACAATCGAATAAAACTTATTGTCCTCTCCAGACGCTTTGGACAACCGATTGCAACAATGGCAGGCATCACCTTAAGCCAAGGAAATTATTGTGTAACGATCGATGTCGATTTGCAGGACCCCCCTGAATTAATTGCAAACATGTTTCAAAAAATAAATGAAGGTTATGACATTGTCTACGCCAAAAGGCGCACCAGAAAAGGTGAAATATGGATTAAAAAAATCATTTCATACGTGGGTTACCGCGTTATTAATAAATTGAGTGACGTTAAAATTCCCAACGATGTGGGTGATTATCGCATGATGTCGCGTAGGGTGGTTGACGAACTTAAAAAAATCAATGAAGCACACACCTATTTGCGTGGGCTTGTTGCTTATATTGGATTTAAACAAACATTCATTGAATATGACAGAGATCATCGTCATACGGGCACAGGAAAATATAATCGTTTTCTAGGATCACTTAAAATTGGTCTTGATGGCTTAATTAGTTTTGGCAGCAAACCACTGCAGCTAGTTTCTATTGTGGGCGCGTCAATTTCATTACTCAGCTTTTTAATTGGATTTTGGTATTTTATTCAAAAGCTAATGGGGGATCCATTAACGCCTGGGTTACCAACCTTGGTGCTGGCAATTACTTTTTTTTCAGGTGTACAACTGCTTTGTTTGGGCATTGTTGGCGAATATGTTGGGCGAATTTATGATGAAGTCAAAAAGCGGCCTTTGTATATTATCGATCAGATAATTAAAAAGGATTCAAAATGAATTCGTTAAAAAACAATTTTAAAAATCACTCCCTCAATTACAATTTTATTACATTTTTTATTTCCCTTATCGGAATATATTTATTCAGTGCCTATATTCAATTTACCACTTCAATGAATATTGATGCGTGTAATGCTTTACATGAAGCAACCTTACTTTTTTCAGGCGGAAAATATTTTTTTGATTTTTATGAGACAACGCCACCGATGTTCCTCTATTTTGATTTCCCAATGGTTTTCATTTTAAAGCATTATCCCGAGTTGAATTTTTTCATGGTGTTCTTTTTGTATTATTTAACACTTTCAACAATGACGGTTGCGCTTTCCTATTTTATTGTAAATAAAATATTTAAAGATACTGAAAATATTCAAAAATCGATATTTTTATTAACTATTGCTTTTGTATTACTTGTACAACCCCCTTATTTTTTTGGTCAGCGTGAACATACTGCGTTAATTCTCACCATTCCTTACTTTTTATTATTTGCGTTACGATTAGAGTCAAAAAAAATTGATACTGTTTTAACGGTAATCATAGCAATACTAGCAAGCGTTGGTTTTGCTATAAAACCCCAATTTTGTCTTGCTTTTTTCCTCACTGAAATAGTATTGCTGATAAAAAGAAAAAGTCTTTTTAATATAATCAGAATAGAAAACAGCATTATTTATTCTGTTTTTATACCCTATACAATTTCTACTTATATGCTTTACCCCGCTTATTTTCATGTCATTATTCCACTCACTTTAAAGTTTTATTATGTTGGTATTTCACAACCATTTAGCAGCCTTTTTTTTCAAAAACATTTTATTTTTGCACTTTTGACAATGATTTTTTTTCTATTAGAAAGAAAAAATAATCCAAAAAAAATACTTTGTGACGCTATGTTTATCGGCATTTTAGGTTACATGCTCAGTTATATTTCAGAGATGGTGCCTTGGGATTATCATATATTTACTACATTTGCCTTTTCGATAATTTTAAATGCCTTATTGCTTGTAGCATTTTTCATAAATAAAAATGAGTCAACTCTGCGACGGATTGCCTATGTTTTTTTTGTTTTTCTGGTTTACCTATTCAATACGCTGAAAATTCCAAATGTATATCAATCACATTTAGTTCTTTTTTTCTGTCTTTTAGGGTTCGAGCTGGCCTGGTTTTTTAAGTCATATTTCTGTAAAAAAACACTTCACATAATGTCAACACTGTTTTTAGCACTACTAATTTTTATATTTCCAATATCATCGGAGTTTTTTGCTTATAAAACGGGCGCGTTTGTAAAAATGATTAATCAGCCCATTGTTTATTTTTTAAATAAATACGCCTACAACAAACCCGTTTATTTCTTTGAGTCCGTGTTGAATTATGAGTACCCCCCTGTTGATTATGCAGGTGCCATCCATACTTCTCGTTTTTGTTACTTGTTGTGGTTGCCGTCTTATCTAAAAGAAATGTTAAAAGACCCCGACAGTAAAGAAACGCTCAAGTTAAAAAAAATACATGAATATTTCATGAAGTTGATGTCAGAAGACATTGCCCGTAAGAAGCCTGAATTTATTTTTGTTGATGCATCTGAATACATAGCCACACCTGTATTTGTAATTAAAAATTTCCAGTACTTGACGCTCTTTTCAAAAACACCTGAGTTTCAAGCAGTTTGGAAAAAATACCATTACTTTGATTCAATTAATATTGTGCCATATTATAAATTGGATGTTTATGAACTGAATCACTGAATGCTAAAAAATACTTTACCCTAACGGTTAAACCTTTCTTCAGGTAAAATACAACCATATTTTTAAGGAAAATCCATATGCTACGAGTATTAATCTCAAACGACGACGGCGTCTATGCAAAAGGTATTTTGGCATTAGCAGAAGCCGTTAAAAAAATTGCAGATCATGTGGATATAGTAGCACCTGATCGCAATCGAAGTGGTGCAAGTAACTCGTTAACACTAACGGCGCCGTTGCATTTAAAAACGCTGGATAATGGCGTTGTCAGTGTAGAAGGTACGCCAACCGACTGTGTGCACGTCGCAATTACGGGTTTATTGAGCATCATGCCAGACATGGTTGTGACAGGTATCAATGCCGGTGCAAACTTGGGTGATGATGTGTGGTATTCCGGAACGGTTGCCGCTGCCATGGAAGGGCGATTTTTGGGATTGCCAGCCATTGCAATGTCACTCGCAGGCGAAAAGTTAGAGCATTATGACACCGCAGCGCGAGTAGCGTCAGATTTAATCCAGCATATTTTGCATGAATCACTGCCTGCGGCAACCATCTTGAATGTGAATGTTCCTGACGTACCCTATGAGCAATTACAAGGCTATGAAGTAACGCGTTTGGGCACGAGACATTGTGCAGAACCGACGATCAAACAAATGGATCCGCGCGGCCATGAAATTTATTGGGTGGGACCGGCGGGTGCTGAGCAAGATGCAGGAATTGGGACTGATTTTTACGCCGTTCGACAAGGTAAGGTATCGATTACCCCTTTGCGGATTGATTTAACCCATTATGAAGCATTTGATGTCTTATCAAGTTGGGTGAAACGATTAAGGCACGGTGTATGATTCAATGCCGTAGGATTGTTTTACTTGTTTGTTTAGCGGGTACGACAGCGCTATTGAATAGTTGTTTTGATGATTCACGTCCTGCTGCGCCCGTCGTCAATGCATGGTATCAACCGAATGCGGCGTCGAAATTTTATGTTGTTAGGTCTGACGACACCATTTATTCGATTGCATTTGCATTTGGATTGGATTATCGCGAGTTAGCAGCGGTGAATCATTTGAGCCCACCGTACCCAATCACGCCGGGGCAGCGTTTAATCATGACGCATAAACCACCTGCGTTGATCGAAACGCAAAATCTGGTATCCGTTCGACTAAAACCGATAGAACCGATAGAACCGATAGAAACACAAAATGAACCGCAAGTTCGGGTTTCACCTCCTGCGGTTCAGTCAAAACCCATCGAAGAATCTTGGGTTTCACAACCGCCTCAACCCGTGGAAAAACCAGTGCCAGAGCCCTATTTTTCAGCAAAATCGGCTTGGCATTGGCCAGCGAAAGGTCGATTGATGCAATATTTTTCAAGAAATCCGGATGGACACCCAGGCATCTCCATTGCAGGTCGATTGGGTGAGCCAGTTCGTGCAACGGCTACCGGTACGGTGGTTTATAGTGGTGACGGTGTACGTGGATATGGTAATCTGATCATTATTAAACACAATGATAGTTATTTAAGCGCTTATGCGTTCAATCAACACAATAGTGTGACTGTTGGAGAGCATGTGCAAGCAGGTAGCGTCATTGCACGTATGGGCCAAAATGATGCTGGTCGTACGATAGTGTATTTTGAAATTCGTCGCAATGGTGTGCCAGTAAATCCGTTGCGGTTTTTGAAATAGCTCCTTTCCTGTAAACAAGGATGGTTTATTGTGCGAAAGAAAAAAACACAGAAACGATTACAAAAACTGATAAAAAAAATAAAAGCAGTTTTGAAACCGCGCGCGAAAAGTAAAAAAGTAAAAACTAGAAAGCTAAAAAAAGTAAACCAACAAAAACCCCAGAAGACATTGCCCCAAAAAACGAAAACAGTTGCGAAGCCTCGTACGAAAGCTAAAAAAATGAAAGAAACAAAAAAACCTCTAGTAGTAGATCAAGAACGCGAAGTTATTTTTGTAGAATCAAAACACACAGCAATAGAAGCAAATGTAGAAATAACCCATCATTCCGACGTTGAAAATGACACGTGGGAAACGCGCGATCCAACGCATATTTATTTAAGAGAACTCGGTTACAAACCATTATTGAATGCAAAAGATGAATTGCGTGTTGCCCGTGACGTAAAAAAAGGGATTGCATCGGCGCGTGTGAAAATGATTGAAAGTAATTTACGCTTGGTAGTGAAAATTGCGCGGCATTATTGTCATCGTGGTCTGGCATTTCTGGATTTAATTGAAGAAGGCAATTTGGGTTTAATGACAGCCGTTGAAAAATTTGACCCTGAACGCGGATTTCGATTTTCAACCTATGCCACCTGGTGGATTCGTCAAACGATTGAACGTGCCATCATGAATCAAAGTCGCACGGTGCGTTTACCCATTCATGTCATCAAAGAATTAAATATTTATTTGCGCGCCGGGAAAAAATTGGCGACGCAGTTGGATCACAAACCAACGCCTGAAGAAATTGCTGAGCTGATCGATAAACCCGTTGAAGAAATTCGTGAGGCGTTGGCGTTAGTGCCTGATACGGTGTCGATCGATACGCCAGTCATGCAGGACAGTCAAAAAACATTGGTTGATATTATTGCGGATGAAAATAATAGTGATCCTGCTGATTTGGTGCAACAAGCGGATCTCGAAGTACACATTGCCCATTGGTTAGAATCTTTGAATGAGCGTGAACGTGAAGTGATTGTGCGTCGCTTTGGATTGCAGGGTCACGATCGCGGCACATTAGAAGAAGTGGGTGTTGCTGTGGGTTTGACGCGTGAACGCGTACGCCAATTGCAAATCGAAGGACTCAAAAAATTACGCCATATTGTGGAAGCGGAAGGTCTTACGAAAGAAGATTCGGCGGAGTGATGGCTTTTCTTGTGCCAAAAGAGCAAATGCGTTAAACTAGTCTATCTGGTTTAGTCCAAGGATTTGTTGATGCACGAAATAGGCGCATTTGATGCGAAAACACATTTATCTCAGTTGCTTGATCGTGCGAGTCACGGGGAGTCGTTTGCGATTACGAAACATGGTCGTGTTATCGCATTTTTGACGCCCGCTTCAAACAAACCCAAATTAGCTATTCATGATATTATCGTTGGAATTATGTCGTTGCGAAAAAAAATTGCGAAACGTGGCGTTAGTATGACAGTGCAAGAAGTCGATGATTTGAAAAAAAGTGGTCGTCGATGAAAGCAGTGGAATATATTGTGTTAGATTGTTCTGTGACAATGGCATGGATTCTCCGCGATGAGCTAATGTCTGAAAAAGCGGATGCTATTCTTTGTCTGTTTGAAAAAAAGCAGGCAAAAGTCCCGACAATTTGGTCGTTAGAAGTGGCGAATGTATTATGTTTAGCGGAACGTCAGAAAAAAATAACAGCTTTTGACGCTGCGGAATTTAAAGAGTTCCTGTCCGAGTTGCCCATACAAATTGATCATGATACTTCATCAAGAGCTATGGGAAGTGTTTATATGCTCGCAAAAACAGAACAATTAAGTGTATATGATGCGGCGTATTTAGAAATGGCAATTCGAGAAAATAGCCCGCTGGCTACTTTTGATAAAGCACTAAAAAGCGCGGCAAAAAGAAATGGTGTGGTCATACTTTGATATCGGAGTGAGAGGATTTGAACCTCCGGCCCCTACGTCCCGAACGTAGTGCTCTACCAAGCTGAGCTACACTCCGTCAGAGTGTGAGTGTCATAAGTGTTGTTACACCTCGTTCCCTCTAAAACACCCTGTGTGTTGCAAATAATATCAAGTCTTCCATGGCCTGGCGATAGTCTGAATTCGGGATATTTTTTAAGGCATGCTTTGCGAGTAAAGCGTGATGTTGCGCTTTGCTGCGTGTTGCAGTAAATGCATTTGTTTCTTTTAAAATAACTAATATTTCAGACAGCGCATTCACATCGCCCTCTTTAATCGCATTGTGAATTACTTCAGACTTTTCGCTGGAAGTATTTTGCATCGCAAAAATCAGCGGAAAAGTGGCTTTGCCTTCACTCAAATCATCCCCGATGTTTTTTCCCGTAATATCAGCGGACGTTTCATAATCCAATAAATCATCAATCATTTGAAACGTGATGCCCAGATGCAAGCCATAATCCGCCATCGCTTTTTGTGCTGGTTTTTCAGCGTTTTCGAGTAATGCGCCAATTTCAGTTGCGGCTGAAAATAGCTTTGCCGTTTTTTGCGTGATGACATGAAAATAATTATCTTCCGATAAATTGGCGTCGTGTTGATTCATCAGTTGCAGGACTTCACCTTCGGCAATCGCATTGGTAGTTTCGGATAAGACTTGCATCACACGAAGATCATTGTGACGTGCTAGAATTTGAAAGGCGCGTGAATATAAAAAATCACCGACTAACACGCTTGCGGCATTTCCCCAAATGGCATTGGCGGTTTGTTGTCCGCGTCTTAAATTGGAATGATCCACCACATCGTCATGTAATAAAGTAGCCGTATGTACAAATTCAATCACGACAGCAATTTCAAGATGTCTTTTTTGTAATGGTTTTCCTGCTAAAAATGCGTGCGCTGCCAGTATGACCAACAAAGGTCTTAATCGTTTGCCTTTGGTTTTAAAGATGTGTTGTGTAATTTCGCGTGTTAATAGAACGCTGGAAGACAGTTCTTCTTGGATGAGTCCATCAAAAGCAACAAGATCACCCGCGATGAATGTGCGGATGTCTTGTAGGATTTGGGTAGGATCTTCTATTAAGGCGGGATTTTTCATGCACGTATGCTATTGGGTGAGGTACTCACTGTCAAGTTAGTGCAACAATTCTAGTGCAACAACTCTTAGTGCAACAATTCTCCGTGAATACAGGAATTTCTCCTCAAAGCTGAACATTCTCTTAGATTCTTCAGTCTGCGGGAATTACTGAAGTTAGTAAAAACACCTTGCGAGCCTTGTAAATTTTGTTACAATGCTCTCCCTAAGATTGAGTTAAATAGGATCAAGAATCATGTACGCGATTATCGAAACCGGCGGCAAGCAGTACCGTGTTGCTGAAGGGCAAACACTGAAAGTTGAAAAGTTAGAGGCAGAAGCAGGCCACACAGTGGACTTCGATCGCGTGTTAATGGTTGGCGAAGGCGAACAAATGAAAGTCGGTGCGCCGATGATTGATGGTGCAAAGGTAGTGGCTGAAGTGCTGAAGCATGGCCGTGCTGATAAGATTCGCATTATCAAGTTCAGACGTCGTAAGCATCATATGAAAAGCGCAGGTCACCGTCAGTATTTTACTGAAGTTAAAATTACAAAGGTACAAGCGTAAGTCAAGATCGCGTTTGAGAGGAGTGGCTTCAGAACCGCGCACGAAGTGCAGCGAGAGTAAGCGGGTAGTGAAGTGATCCCCTGCGAAAATTTTTAAGTAACGAGTAGCGTGCGCATAAAAGCGACAGCGAAATAATGAGAGGTATTTCAACATGGCACATAAGAAAGCGGGCGGTAGTACGCGTAACGGACGGGATTCTAATCCTAAGTACCTTGGCGTGAAAAAGTTTGGTAACGAAGCTGTGATTGCAGGAAATATCATTATTCGTCAACGCGGCACAAACTGTCATCCTGGAAAAGGCGTTGGCATGGGTCGTGATCATACATTGTATGCATTGATTGACGGTAAGGTCGTTTTTTCGGTGAAAGGCCCTTGCAGTCGTAAGACAGTTTCGGTTGAAACCGTTTAGTCACTGATGGTTGTGTATTTGGAGAGACGCGATTTATCGCGTCTTTTTTTTTGTGTTTTTGGTAGAAGATTCATGAAATTTATTGATCAAGTCATTATTGAAGTGGTTGCCGGCAATGGTGGTCATGGCTGCATGAGTTTCCGTCGTGAAAAATTTATTCCATTTGGCGGACCCGATGGCGGTGATGGCGGTGATGGCGGCAGTATTTATTTCGAAGTCTCAGAATCCTTAAACACACTGATTGATTTACGCTATCAGCGTTTATATCGCGCAAAAGGCGGCCAATCTGGCATGGGTGCGATGAGAACCGGTCGAAGTGGCGAAGATATGATTATCAAAGTCCCTCTGGGCACGATGGTTTACGATGCCGATACGCTGGAATTTATCGGAGATCTTACCAAGCCAGGTCAACGTCTTTGCGTAGCGAAAGGTGGGTTTCATGGATTGGGTAACACACGATTTAAAAGTAGCACCAATCGTGCGCCCCGCCAGACGACCAAAGGTAGTGCAGGTGAAGAACGTCGCTTGAAGTGCGAACTGAAAGTACTGGCTGATGTTGGCATGTTGGGTTTACCGAATGCGGGGAAATCAACCTTGGTTCGTGCTATTTCCAATGCGACACCAAAAGTGGCTGATTATCCTTTTACAACCATACGTCCGCACTTGGGTGTGGTGCGTGTTGATGAATTACAAAGTTTTGTGGTCGCCGATATCCCCGGATTGATTGCGGGAGCGAGTGAAGGGGTTGGTTTAGGGCATCGCTTTTTAAAGCATTTAAGCCGTACGGCAGCGCTTTGGCATGTGGTGGATATCAGTGAGCCCGAAGAATCCACTCTGATTCACAACATTCAAACGATTGAATCTGAATTGGTACAATACGATCCAGAATTGTTAGAAAAGCCGCGCTGGTTGGTATTCAATAAAATTGATGCGCTACCGGAAGAAAAAGTGGCGCAGCGCGTTGCAACGATTGTTGAGAAAATTGAATGGCAGGGGCCAGTGTTTGCCATTTCGGCGATTGCTAAAGAGGGCACGCATTCATTGTGTCAAAGCATGATGGATTATTTGATTCAGAGTAAAATGGTATCTGATGAGGGTGTTGAGGCTTTGAAAAAGAACCGCGAATGAAGCTCGCGTAGCGAGCGAAATGAGTGATGGTTTGAGCTTAACAACAAAAACGGTCTTGAAAAATATTCCTATCCATTATTTGGGTATCAAAAACAAAGCTGTTAAATTGAGCTCAAACCATCACTCATTCCGTTTGCTGCGCAAACTTCATTCGTGGCTCTATGCAATTGCTTTCAATTTCAGATTCAAACGGCTTTTCAAACGGGATGCTTTGTTCGCGTGAATTAAGTTTCTGCCGACAGCTCTGTCAGCCAAGGAAGATACTTCTTTGTAAGAAGTTTGAGCGAGTGCTTTGTCACCGCTTTGAACTGCTTTTAATACTTTTTTAATGGCTGTACGCATGGTCGATTTTTGACTGAAATTGCGTTGACGTCTTACTTCGGCTTGTTTTGCCCGTTTTTTTGCTTGTGCTGTATTTGCCAAGGAATTGCTCCAATAAATTGATAGGAAAGACGCGAAATTCTGCCGTGTTATGCTGCAGTTGTCAATGAGGATGTGATAAAGTCAGCGCAATCAGGACATTTTGTCATGCAAGGATTTTCATGTCGCAAAAATTAGTCAGATCAACATCAACTGTCGCCATTTTTACCTTGTTATCCCGCATTATGGGTTTTTTGCGCGATATTATATTAGCGAGCATTTTCGGCGCAGGTGGACTGTTTGACGCATTTGTGGTGGCTTTTCGTTTGCCTAATTTTTTACGTCGCTTATTTGGTGAAGGCGCATTTGCGCAGGCATTCGTGCCCATTTTAGCAGAACAGCGCACAACGCGATCGCACGAAGAAGTACAGGATTTTGTCAATCATGTGGCGGGTACGTTGTCTTTTATTGTGTGTGGTGTTGTGATTTTGGCGGAAATTTTTGCGCCCTTGGTCATCATGATTTTTACGCCTGGTTTTGTGCACGATCCTGTCCGTTTTCAGGTAACAGAACATTTATTTCATATCATGTTTCCCTATCTGTTATTGATTGTTCTCACAGCACTCGCAGGAGCGATTTTAAATACCTATGGTATTTTTGCAGCACCGGCATTTACACCGATATTATTAAATATTGCGTTAATCGGTGTTGCCTTATTGTGGGCACCGCATACATCGCAACCCATTTACGTTTTGGGATGGGGTGTGATGCTCGGTGGTTTTGCACAATTATTCATTCAAATTCCTTTTTTAAAACGGATTCAATTAATTCCGCGCTTTAAATTAGGATTCCGTGATGTCGGTGTGACGCGTGTGATGAAACGCATGTTACCTGCTTTGTTTGGTGTTTCTGTCGCGCAAATTGGGTTATTGATTGATAATGTTTTCGCTTCATTTTTGCCGCAAGGCAGTATTTCGTGGTTGTATTATTCTGATCGATTAATTTATTTCCCGCTCGGTATTATTGGTGTGGCATTGGCTACTGTCGTGATGCCGTATTTATCGCGAAATCATGCCGAAAAAGATGAAAAAATATTTTCAGCGACGCTGGATTGGGCGTTGCGCTGCACGTTATTTATTGGCTTACCTTCTGCGGTGGGATTGTTTGTATTGGCGGGTCCCATCTTATCCACATTAATTCAGTATGGAAAATTCAATAGTTTTGATGTGGTGATGACAGCCAAAAGTTTAAGCGCTTTTGCAGTGGGCTTGCCAGGATTTATGTTGATTAAAATTCTCGCCTCCGCTTTTTATTCAAGACAAAACATTGGAACGCCAGTGAGGGTGGGAGCGATTGCCATGCTTGCGAATATTATTTTGAATTTCATTCTCGTTTTTCCCTTAAAACATGCTGGTTTGGCATTGGCAACGTCATTATCGTCACTGGTGAATACAACACTGTTGTGGATGCTATTGGCGAAACAAAATATTTTTATACCCAGTAAAGTGTGGGGAAAAACAATTTTTCAATTGATTGTTAGTAATGGCATTATGGCAGCCTGCATTGATTTTCTGGCAGGGCCCTTAACACCTTGGTTAACGTGGTCTGTGTTTACACGTATTACGCACTTATTGTTGATTCTCTGTGTGGGTATGTTGAGTTATTTTGTTGTATTGGGGCTGACGGGATTGCGTGTTCGCCATTTTCGTTCGCCGTGCTGAGTGTAAAATGATGAAATTAATTTGTGATCCATTTCAATGCAAACTGCAATCCGTTATTACCATTGGTAATTTTGATGGTGTGCATAAAGGACATCAAAAATTAATTCATGCATTGATTGCTGAATCACGCGCATTAAAACTACCATCTGTATTATTAACGTTTGAACCCAATCCCACTGAATTTTTTTTGCCGCAATCCAAAATGCCACGATTGATGCGTTTTTCTGAAAAATGGCATGTGATAAAACAGTATGGTGTCGATTATTTTTGTTGCTTGCGATTTAATACAGCACTTGCAACATTATCTGCAGAAGATTTTGTGAAAACAATTTTAGTGAATCAATTGGGTGCGAAAAAAATTATTATTGGCGATGATTTTCGCTTTGGTGCTAAGCGTGCAGGTGATGTTGCGCTATTAACAATGCTTGGAAAAAAATATGGTTTTACGGTGGATGCATTACCACAATCGATGCATGAAAATATACGTATTAGTAGTACGCGTGTTCGAGATGCCTTAAAAATAGGTGATTTTGAAACGGTTACCGCATTAACGAATCGACCCTTTCAATTAACGGGGAAAGTGGCGTACGGTGATCAAATTGGTCGGCAACTCGGTTTTCCGACGGCAAACATGCATTTGTGTC
>Ga0155584_1074_pt1 | contig 22486 bp, 26 predicted proteins | sample RifCSPhighO2_12_FD_107241 | JGI IMG/M metagenome (GOLD analysis project Ga0155584, IMG submission 107241) | Gammaproteobacteria bacterium RIFCSPHIGHO2_12_FULL_40_19
AATATCGATTTCTTGAAAGCCCAATTGTCGCAACCCGGTACCTGCCTTTAAATCGGCACGCTTGACTTGACCTGAAATAAAAAAACATGGCGTTGAATCCAGCCATGCGCCGATGAGCCCCGTAATGGCATTGGTGCCGCCAGGGCCCGTTGTCACCATACACACGCCTAAATTCCCAGTAACGCGCGCGTAAGCTTCCGCAGCAATCGCTGCAGCCTGTTCATGCAAGTTTGCAACGTAAGTGATATCGGATCTATGACCTAGCGAATCATTGAGATGCATTGCCCCACCGCCAGGAACCAGGAATACATGTTCTACACCCTGTTCAGCGATTCGTTGCAATACATAATCAGATAATTTCATCTTTCTTACGCTCCAACGCGACGCAGTTTTTGCATCACAGGGATTTCACTCGGCTGAACCCTTTTCTCTGGGCTACCGAGAGACGCTTCGACCAAGCGAATATCACGAATCAACTTGTTAATGCCGTTCGGCTCCAGCGAAGCCGCTTGATCACTGCCCCACAGTGCACGATCAGTCGTAATATGTCGCTCAATAACACAGGCACCCAACACTACGGCCGCAACGGTTGAGGCCAGTCCCGTTTCATGCCCTGAATAACCAACGGGTACCTTATAACGTTCACACAGCATCGGAATCACACGCAAATTTAATTCTTCATACATCGACGGATAAGTGCTGCAGCTATGCATGATTACCAGATCTTTTGAACCTAACACATTAACTGCTGCATCAATTTGATCGAGTGTACTCATGCCGGTTGAGAGAATAATCGGCTTATTTTTGCTGCGGGTATGACGCAATAAATCATGATCTGTTAAAGAAGCTGAAGCAATTTTATAACAAGGTGGATTAAAGTGGCTGATAAAATCAACTGACCCTTCATCCCAACAAGAAGCAAACCAAGCAATATTCACTTCTTTGCAGTAACGATCGATCTCTGTATACTGCGCTTGATTGAATTCCAAGCCATATTTTAAATCGCCATTTGTAAGGCCAAATACAGAATCGCGTGGTTTTGCCAATTCTTCAGGCGTATAAACAACTTCGATCGTACGTTTTTGAAATTTAACTGCATTGCAACCTGCGGCAACAGCAATGCTAATTAATCGCTTGGCTAAATTAACATCGCCATTGTGATTGATTCCAATTTCAGCAACAACATAAGCAGGATATCCTTCACCAATAAGTGTGTTACCAATTTCGAGAGCAGCAGTCATTTTAATCCCTTGAAAATCGATCAACTTATGTTGCATTTAGAATAATCTTTTTTTATTCTCTCTCGCAAGCTTAATAACGAACGAAAGAGCGAATGACGAATGAAAAAGACTTATTGCTTCGATATTGATGGTGTTGTGTGCTCAAACACAGAAGGCGAGTATCAAAATGCTATTCCAGACAACTCAGTTATTTTAAAAATAAATAAGCTTTATCACGAAGGACATAAAATTATTTTATTTACTGCGCGCGGTTCCGTAACAGGCATCGACTGGAAAGAGATCACAAAAAAACAAATGCATGATTGGCAGGTTAATTATCATGAATTATTATTTGGTAAACCTTTTGCAGATATTTACATTGATGACAAAGCAATTAATTCATTAGATTGGATAAAAGAAAATTGATTTCATGCCTTTTTAAAGGACCAGAAAAAATTGGTCACATAATTCCAAATGATTGTAACGCCAGTTGCAAGAAAACCTGCAATATTCACTATCAATAGTGAATATTGCTGCGCATTACCCTGCAAGATATCAAGAGCAATCATGTAAAAATGATCCTGATGATTGACGCCATATTGAAATCCACCAATAAGCGATAAAATAAACGCGTATACTATGAGATTAATACAGTAACCTAAACTATAAAAAATCATAAAACGTAATGCTTGATTCCAGAAAGTATGTTTTCTTCTATCTTTAAACGTCCAATGTCTATTCCAGAAAAATCCGTTAATAACAGATAATAGATATGAAAGCGTTAAACTAAAAATTAATTGATTAGTTAATATGTATGATAAATTAAATGTGACAAAACCGATAATGAAACTGATAACGCCAATGATGGTAAACTTCGTAAAGCGGAACATATCAAAAGTTTTTTTTAAACAGATTTTCATTTTTTATTCCCAAAAGATCTAAGCAGACTGCCATAATCTTTTGTCTTGTGCAATAATTTAAAATCAGTGATAATTTTCTCTTGCCAAAAGCTAAAATGGTCACGGAGAAATGATATGAAATGGAAATCAGCGCGTTGGCTTCTCTTTATTGCCTTATTCATGTTATTCACAGGATTTTTCTTACAGTCAATTTTAAATTGTTTCGGTTATTGGAATTTATTTTTTCCGACTAATACGATAGAAAAAATAACTCTACCAAATTATAATGTTATTCAAGCATTACCTAAAAATACACTTAACTTTGAACCTAGCGAAGTTGTTCCAGAAAATCTACAAGACGTTGACATATCATTTAAATTTAAAATTGATAAGAGCAATAAGACTGAATTAATATTAAAAACAGCGCCTGATCATGCGCTTACTATGTTAATAACACCAAACGCATTACCCATCATTCTTGTCGAAACTGGCAAAAAGAATGAATATAATGCGCTAAAAATGACAATACTTCCTGTTTCAACAGGCCATTGGCATTCTGTTCGTATTCATTTCTGGAATCAGCATCAATTAAGCACATGGTTTGATAATCAACATAAAATAAATATTCAAAGTGATAAAATAAATTTTAAAGTGTCGCAAATAAAAATAGGGAGTAGTTTGAATACAGCCGAACCTTTTAATGGCGAAATAAAAAACTTTAAACTCAGCTACAGTAAAATAAATATTGATCTTGCCTATCGAATTTATATTTTTAAAAATATTTTTTGTTGTTTTGGAATATTACTTTTTATTTTCTTTCTTAGATTCTGGTCAGAGCAGCCCATACTCACTAAAAATCAAAAAGTAGAGTGGTTTTCTTTTGCTTTACTGATTGGATTTATCGCAATGATGACTTATCAGTTCATTATGTCAGTTTATTTTCCAAACCTACCTGGACATCAAAGTACGTTTGTTTATCCGCATTCGTTTCCTTTCAGTGATTGGCTTGTCACCTTAATGTACGGGTTAAATCCTTATAATACACCGATTCCAGGGGCATACTTCCCATTTTCTTATTTACTAGTATACCCTTTCTTTTTGATGGGCAGCCTTGGTTTACCTATAGGCATTATGATTTTTACAGGATTTGTTGTTATTTTTGTCGCCTATTATTTTCGTTTAGAAGACGTTGCAAAAAATAATATAATCTTAACAAGCAATCTAAAAAATATTTTTATTATTTCTCTTCTCAGTTATCCATTTTGGTTTACATTCGATCTTGCAAACCTAGAAATATTTATTTTTATATTTCTTGGTTTTTTTCTTTATTTTTTTCAAAAGAAAAAGTTTTATCCAGCTGCACTGATGGTTGCTTGCGCTGGCGCAACAAAAATTTACCCATTGGTTTTTATTTTACTTTTTATTGCGGAGAGACAATATCGCGCTGCACTATTTTGTGTGTTCACAACTATTGTATTGACAATAATTTCATTGCTTGTTTTTCACGGAGGTATGCTTTTTAATATTCATTTATTTACTCACGGAATCAACGGTACGCAACAAGGTATCATAAATGGTATAAATGGTGAATATGCTGATTTTTCAGTAAGTTTATTTCCATTTTTTTATAAAATGATGCAGCATATAGATAAAACTATCGGCATGATTGATTTATATCATTATTATTATTTTGGCGTTTTTTTTCTACTTATATTGCTCTCTTTGTATGTCGTATTGATTAACCAAACCTTATGGAAAAAAGTATTTTTATTGGTGTCTGCAATGCTTTTATTTTCACCTATCTCTGAGCATTACAAATTGATTCATTTGTTTCTGCCATTAGCGCTTTTTATCAATGAAACCACCATAGATCCAGACAAAAAAGATGTTTCCTATTTAATCATGTTTATTATCTTGTTTATCCCAGTAAATTATAATTACTCTCAAGACAGTTACCCTCAATTTTTTAGTGCTATATCGAATATTACAGAACCTGCTACGTTAATCATTGGAACAATTGCTATTTTAATAAGTGGATTTAAAAATAGAAAATTAAAACCGCAAAACTCAATCGATTAGAATTTAAAAAAAACATGATACGTTAGTTTCCCAAATCATCAATACCTATTTGTCTAACAACCATTTCCAAATCGGCATCACATTAATATTACCCTCTTTGAATTCAGTATTCTCGGTTAGTATCAATCCATTTTTCAATTGATAAACACTCATCGCTTCATTTAACCCATTAAATTCACGTTGCCTTGTGACAGTATCCTCTAAGTGCGCCGTTACTTGAATGGCTTGGGTAATTTGATGTGCTTCTTTTATAAGAAAATCACATTCATAATTCCCTTTATGAAAAAAAATTTCGTATTTGCGTCTTTTTAATTCGATGAAAACAATATTTTCAAGCGTGCGTCCAAAATCTTCAGAAACACGAAATCCAATTCTTTGTGCAAGCGCTTGATCAACAAAGTATTCTTTTTTACCATAATGTGATTGTGCTTTTAACGAATGACTATATTGATTGATAAAAAAACACAAATAACTCATTTCAATAAAATAACAATAATCAGAAACAGTGGTAGCGCTTGCCAGTTTTAATAAACTTTTGAGCTTATTAAAGCTGACATCTTTTCCAATATTGCTAGCGAGATAATAAACAAGGGATTTAAGCGCCTGCTCTTTGCCAATATTGTGTCGGACAATAATGTCACGATATAAAATGCTCTCATAAAGATCATTTAAATATTCCGGTTGCTCAAAGCGAATATAATCTGGAATTCCGCCCATTTTTGCGTATTGATTAAAATAATTTTTTATTTGTCCTTTTTCTTGTGTAGCATAAGTTTTTTGTTTTTTCACAGTTATTTTTTTTGCGGCAAGGTATTCTGAAAATGAATAAGGATACATTTCGATAGAAATAGTGCGGCCTGTTAAATGCGTACCAAGCTCGCGACTAAATAATCGTGCATTTGAACCGGTTAAATAAATTTTATAATCCTGATCATGCAATCGTCTGATAAATCTTTCCCAGCCTGAAATATTTTGTATTTCATCAAAAAATACAATTTTTGCCGGACCAATGAGCTCTATGAATAATTCCAGCAGTATTTGAAAATCGTCGACTGTAAAATTAACCAAGCGATCATCATCAAAATTAAAATAATAATGAGGCTGTTTCTCTAATGATCTCACCCATTGCATAAACGTTGATTTGCCACAGCGACGCATTCCTTTAATGACAATGATTTGGTTATTGTGTTGATATGGCGCAAAGTCGGCCCAGATTTCACGCTGAATTAACGCGTCAGGCAGGCGAATTGACTTCTGATCTTGAATGAGCTGTTTTATAACTTCTTGATTTATCATAATTTATATTTTCTTATATTGACAATAGAAGAATATGATATATTTCTTACATTGTCAATTGATGCTAGACAGCTGATAAATATCCTCAACAATAATGAATGCCTGAAATGCATCATTTAGGTTGGGTAATGAAGCTTTGTTTTGTTTAATGTGATTAATGAATTCCCGCAATTCTAATTCCCATGAATTATCTTGAGCAGGATATTCATAAACAACCGTTTCAGGCGGACCCATTTCTGCCAACATTTTATAATGCGTCAAACTTTCCAGCCCGTAACTACCCCCCAACCCATTAATATGCAACTTCCCCATTTTCCCAAAAATCTCAAACGAAAATAAATTTTTCCATTCCGTGCAACTCACATGTAAGAAAGCCACTTGCTTTTTGGCTGTTTTTAACGTTAAAAATGCATTATCTTCAACAGGCATATCCCAAAAATAAGTGTGTGCGAAACCATCGACTTCTGAAAATTCACCTAAAAACCACCGTGACAAATCAATTAAATGAATGCCTTGATCGATTAATTCACCACCACCCGATAATTTGGGGTTTGCGCGCCATTCTTTTTCATATCCCAATCTTCCACCGTGACCATATCGCGCTCTGATATACATCAAATCACCAATATCACCTTGATCTACCAATCGCTTTGCTTGTTGAATCGCAGGATGATAGCGATGATTAAAACCAACATGAACGAGATTATTTTTTACAGCATCCATTAATTGTTTTATTTCAGCACTATTTTTTCCCGCAGGTTTTTCGAGCAACAAATGCTTTCCCGATAAAATACATTGCTTGCCAATCATTGAAAGTGATTCATGCGTAGTAGCGATAATAACTGCATCAGGATTTGCTTTTTCCAGCATCATATGACAATTATCAAAGGCAAAACATTCCTGAAATTGTGCAGCTAATTTTTCTGCGCGATTTAAATCAACATCAACACAAGCCACTAATTTCGCTTCATCAGATAAGCTTGCAATTGCTTTGGCTCGTTTTTGCCCGATCAAACCACATCCAATAATCGCAAATGTAATCATTATTTCCGATCCTTATGGTGATCTTTTGGTGTGATACGCCTCAACGTATAGATATCTGAGTTAATTAATTCATCCTGATGTTTTAATAAATCATTCAGCGGATCCCAAACAGCACTAATTAGCTTCCCTGTAATTCCATCGCTTTTTTCTGAAGCTAAAAATAAACATAATTCAGCGGCTTTTTGAGGAGGTGTGCCACCACCTTCTTTTTGCTTTTTCGCAGCGTCTAAAAATGAATGGTCTACTAAATCTCCAGAGCTGAGCACTTCATCTAATAATCGTGTATTAACAGCACCAGGTGATATCGCATTGATTTGAATATTATTGGTGAGAACCTCTTGTGCGATTACTTCTATAAATAAAGCAATGGCACCTTTAGAACTGATGTAAGCAGAAAGATTGGGCTTAATATTATTGCCGCCAACACCACCCCCGCATAACGTGATAATTTTTCCACACTTATTTTTTTTCATTGAAATTAATGCTTCATGCACACAATACACTGTGCCCAATAAATTCACTTCAATGGTTTTTTTCCATTGTTGCATGTCGTTAATATCTACCGAACCCAATGGACCGTAAATACCAGCACAGCAAATTAATGCATCAATTTTTTTATTTTCCTTAACAACGCTATTAAAGAAATTGTGTACTTCATCGTATTGGCTCACATCAACCCTATACGCATCACAATAACCACCCTGCATTTCAATTTCATGCTTTGTTTGATCAAGATCTTTTTGAGTTCGCGCGCAAATAATGACGTGCGCATGTTGCTTTGAAAATTCAATGGCTATTGTTTTTCCAATACCTTGTGAAGCACCCGTAATCACAATCACTTTGTTTTTAAAATTATATTCCGATGCCATGATACTGCATTCCTTTGATATTTTTAATATTCAACATATTTTTTGTATCTAGCAATAAGGGTGTTTTCATGAGTGTTACTAACTGCGAATAATTAAAAGTTTTAAACTCATCCCAGTCCGTTGTAATAATCAATGCATCACTATTTTTTGCAGCTTCAATAATTGAGTCACAAATAAGAATTCTGGGATGCGATTTAATTTTTCCTGAAATCGTAGGATCATAAGCTTTAATCAAAACATCACCCTGGAGTTGATCAATAATTTGTAATGCTAAAGATCTTCGTAGCGTTGAGGTATTTGCTTTATAAGTTAATCCCAAAAAGGCGATGGTTTTACCTGAAAGTGAACTCAATAAAAAAATCAATTTATTTTGAATATAATGCATTCGCTCTGTATTTGTTTGAATGACCACATTTAATAAATCTGTTTTTACTTTTTTTTCTTTACCAACTGCACGTAAAATTTGTATGTCTCGTGCTAACGTGCCACCCCCAAATCCTAAGCCTGGCATAATCGGTGCTTTCTCGCTGACTCTTTCCTCAGCTTTTATTGCCTGCATGACATGAACTGCATTGGCACCGGTGGCTTCGCATAAATCACTAATTTCACTAGACCAGCAGATTAATGTTGCCAAATAAGTATTCAGCGCATGTTTTGTCATTTCAGCGCTTTTTAAATCCATGAAAAAGTGTTTTGCATCAATTTTTTGAAACAGGTCTGTTATTTTATTCTTAATCGACTTCGATGAAATGCCAAATACAATTCTTTCAGGGAACAGGAAGGCATCAATTGCGGCGCCTAACTTTAGATTTTCAGGAATGTAACAAATTTCATTTTGTTTTTCTAGCGCTCTTAATTTTTTCAATAAAATATCGGATGTGCCAACAGGTATTTGGCTCGAAATAATAATAATTGTTTTTTCATTCAGTAAAGGAATAATTTTATTAAAAGAATCATAAATGATCGTAAGATCAATTTGATCGTTTTGATCAACAGGGATATCAAATGTAATATAAATAAAATCAACATCAGCGATTTTTGAAAAATCATCTGAAAATAAAAGATTGTGCTTTTTTATTAATTCAGCCAACCCAGGCTCTTGAATAGGCAGAATGCCTTTATAACATTGATCAATGATTTCACGAGAATCTAAAGCAATAACGTCATGTCCCAATGATGCAAGACAAGCAGCGGTAACGCAGCCAAGATGCCACAAACCGATCACCGCTATTTTTAAATTACTTTTCATTAAGGAGCCACTTATTTCTTTCCAAAAACTGAAGTGTTTGAATAACACCCTCTTTAATCGATAATTTTGGATTCCAACCTAAATCATGTATTTTTTTGCAATCTAAAAAAATAAAGGGATTATCGCCAATCCACCCTTTTTTTCCACCGCTATAAACGACCTTAGGTGTTATTTTTAAATAGTCAGATATCCATTGAATAGAATTATTTACTTCACAGTATTCATCCGTTCCTAAATTAAAAATATTAATTTTTTCTTTTGAAAAATTAAGTGAAAACAAAATGGCATTAATGCAATCTTGGACATATAAATATGATTTTTTTTGTTTGCCATCGCCCAATACGTTTAATTGATCGGGATGCGCCAATAACTGCTTGTAAAAATCAAATACATGACCATGCGTATATCGTTCTCCTAAAATGGAAACAAATCGAAATATCCATGTTTGAAAACCAAACCCTTCACAATAAGCTTGAATCAAGCTTTCAGCAGCTAATTTTGAAGCCCCATAAAAAGAAGTTTGTATCGGAAAAGGCGAATTTTCAGGTGTCGGAATTATTTCTGCATCGCCATAAATTGATCCTGTTGAAGCAAATATGATTTTTTGAATTCTATTTTTTTGCATTGCCATCAATACATGCGAAGTTGCAATCGTATTTTGCTGCAAATCTTTTTCAGGATGATCAGCTCCAAAACGAACATCAGCATTGGCTGCTAGATGAAAAACGATGTCACAATCATGCATTGCACCATTTAAAAAATCTCGATCTAATAAATTGCCTTCAAATAAGGTAAATAATTTATTTTGTCTTGCGGCATTTAAAAACTCAGCTAATCCAGTTGAAAAATTATCTACGCCAACAACGGTATGACCATCCTGCAATAATCGATCTACTAAATTGCTACCAATAAATCCTGCAGCGCCCGTCACAAAACATTTCATTTTATTTGATATTCCTAAAGAATTTAAACCAGTAATTTTGATCCTTCAAAATCAAACTTAAATCGCAGCTCATCGATACCAACTTTAATCATAGCCTCTCTTAATTGACGCTTATTTTCCGTATAAAACATCAAAAATCCACCACCACCCGCGCCAATTAATTTTCCACCAATCGCACCATTTTCAATCGCTAAATTATAGAGTTCATTGATTTTTGGATTTGACATGCCTTTTGATCGCGATCGTTTGCGCTCCCAATGTTCATGCATTAACAATCCAAATTGGTGTAAATTGCCGGATTCTAGCGCATCTCTGATTTTAAATCCGAGCGCTTTGACAAAATGCAAATCTTCAATCATTTTACTATCAGATTTTTTGCTTTTTTCATCTTGTTCTTTGAGTAATTCGTTGGCGGATCGTGAGTAACCTGTAAAAAATATGGCAAGATTATCTTCCAACGTGTATAGCGTTTGCTGCGAAATATTGGCAGGGCAAACAATAACGTGCCCATCTGATCCGATCTCAAAACAAGTAATGCCACCATACGCTGAAATATATTGATCTTGTTTTCCGACCGGTGAACAGACGTCTTTCATTTCAATTTGAAAAGCTTGCTCTGCCAATTCTTCCGGGCTAATTAACGTATGTTTTTTATAAGCATGCAATGCTTTCAATAGCGCTGTGGTAAAAGAGCCTGAAGAGCCTAAACCGGTGCCTGCTGGAATATCTGCAATGCTGCAAATTTCAATATTGGGCTCTATTTCAAGCATGGAAAGTGCGGCACGAATAATGGGATGTTTAATATCATGAATTGATTTTGTGCGTTCTAATTGTGAGTATTTAATAATATATTCATCGCTATTCCATGCTGTATGTGTCATTGCATACACATAACGATCAATAGCAGCTGACATAAAAAATCCGCCAAATTGAGAATAATAAGATGGTAAATCAGTACCGCCACCACCAAGCGAAATTCGCATCGGACTTCTTGCAATGATCATAATTGATATCCTGCATTCACAGCATCATTTCGAAACATTTGTACGGTTTCTAATGAATATTGCGTTAAATCTTTTCCACATAACGAAAGTTTTCTTAAAATATCATTGGTGACCGTAATAATATGACACCCAATTTGATTTGCATGAAAAATATTTAATAATTCGCGTGGACTTGCCCAAATTAATTCTAAATGCGGGTGCACTGAAATTATTTTAACTGCGGATTGCATGAGTGGGACAGGATCAAAACCCGTATCTGCAATACGGCCAGCAAAAACAGACACGTAAGATGGGGGGCTTGATGATAGCGCATTACTGACCAGTTGCACCTGCTCAAGCGTCATCATTGCAGTAATGTTTTGTTTAATACCATCATTCGCTAAACGCTGAATTAATTTTAATGATGACTCGCCTTTGGTATTTGTAACAGGGATTTTTACATAAACGTTGCTTCCCCAGCTTGAAATTTTTAACGCCTGTCGATACATTTCATCAAAATCATCCGAAAAAACTTCAAATGAAATAGAATGATTTGGAATATTGATTAAAATATCGCGCGCAAATAATTCAAAATCTGTAATACCCGCTTTGCGCATCAGTGTTGGATTTGTTGTAAATCCTTTTACAATAGGATTTTTAGCCATTTCAAGCATGCCGTCTTTATCGGCGCCGTCAGCATAAATTTTAATGCTCAAATCAGCTATTTTTATGGTCATGAATGACACTTTCCCATTTTGTTTGGGTTGATTTTAAATCAGGATGAGACACTAATAAATGCCAAATAACCGCTTGAAATGCTTCAGCGTGCGGCGTGGTATTTGTTTCAGAAACAACGGGAATAACGATACATGCGTCAGCAACACTTGCCGTGTAACCACCATCTCGACTCACAATCCCAATAATTTTTGCACCAACAGATTTTGCATATTGCAATGCAAGCACCAAATTAGGACTGATATTTTTTTCAAGATTACCACCGCCAACAGATAAAACAAAAACAACATCATTTGAATTTAAGCGGCTGACTTTCAGCCATTCACTAAAAACACTTTGCCAACCGTCATCGTTGGTTCTTGCTGTTAATTCAGCGACATTATCGGTTGGCGCATAGGCCTCAATGTCGACAATTTTTCGAAAATCATTGACAGCATGGGATGCATTAGCCGCACTACCACCCACACCCAAAATAAATAAACGACCGGTATTTTTTTTTAAAGGAAGGAGTAATTTGATAACAGAAGCAATGGCAGTTTGATCGATGCGATCAATGACTTGCTGACACTCTGAAAAATAGCGAGAAATGAATTCCATGCAAACTTCCTTGTTATGGGACAGGTATGAAATTTCGTACCTGTCCCTATACTGCCCAATCCATTTTTACCGCTACAGTCGGGAATTGCAAGGGTTGTTCATTAGAGGCTTACGCGCTTGCTGACGCGCGCGCTTCCTTCGCTGCTAACTGGCATTATTCACTGGTCAATGCAGATATCCACTCCACCGCTTCTTTTAAGGAACGCACCACGCAATCTGCAACAACCGTATGCTTTTTCGTTTCTGCATATCCAGCATCTAAAAAAATGGTTCGGCATTGTGCATTTTTTCCAGCAAGCATGTCTTTCCAGCGATCGCCAATAACAAAACTACTTCTTAATGAAATATTGTAGTATTTTGCTGCGTCAGTGATTAATCCAGACTTTGGCTTTCGACAGTCGCACGCATCCTTATTATCATGATAACAACTATAAATTGCGTCTATCGGAAATTTTTTCTTTAAATAATGATGAATATCTTCAACCGCTTCTTTTTTAATTGTTCCGCGCGCAACATCTGGCTGATTCGTGATAACAATTAATAGAAAGCCCATTTTTTTTAGGGCATCTAATGCATCAGGCACATCATCAAACATAATAAATTCTGACAAAGATTTTGCTGATTGCGGCACGCCATCAACAACCGTAACGCGATTTAAAACGCCATCGCGATCAAGAAATATGGCTTTATTTTTCATCTTTTATCACTCGCCACGCAAAGAAAAATATTTTTCAAGTGCGCTAATGCCTTCCACTGAACCAATTTCATAAAAACGCTCATGCACTTCAAATGCCGCCAATTGATTTTTCTTTAACAGATATTCATGCACTTCTGATAAATCAAAATTTATTTTTTCTGAAAATGAGTCAAATGCTTTTTTTGAAAAAATGCTTAGGCCATAATCTATATACTTCATAGAAGACAAACAATTTTTTTTACTGTAATACAAAATATTTTTTCCATCGAAATCGACATTGCTTTTATCCCACTGATTTTGATTTTTGTAAATTGTCATTAACCCTAATTTTTCGCTATTTTTATACGCATTTTGCACAGCATGATAATTACACTGTAAATAGGAATCTCCATATAAAACAAAAAAATCATCATTAAGCTGAGGCAACGCCAATTGAATTGCGCCACCCGTTCCCAATAAAGATTTACCTTCATCGCTATACGAAATACTTAAATCAAATGTTGAGCCATCTTTAACAAATTCGCGAATTTTTTCACCTTGATGTCCTACACACAACACTATTTTTTTTATACCACTTGACGCTAATAATCTTAATTGATGCGCAATAAATGGCACGCCATTAATAGGCAGCAATGCCTTAGGACAACTGTTAGCAATGGACGCAATGCGCGTTCCCAACCCGCCGGTTAAAATAACTACTGAAAAAGATTCCATATCTGCATCACTTAACCTGATTTTGCTTTTGGCGATTTCACTAATCGGCTCATTGCTGGATAAACAAATAAAATGCCCAATAAAGTAAAAGGAACAAGCGACATAAAATGTGTCGCAATTGCAAATGAAGCGGCGACCGATTGATCCACACCATACAACACCAATGCCATTTTTGAAAAATAATCAAAAGTACCAATATATCCTGGTGCTGCTGGAATTGCCGTACCAAAACAAGTGGCCAATAATAAAACCACTATTTTTTCCCATGAAACAGGCAAATGAAATGCATAGAAAGAAATTGCTAGGCCAAACAAATTAATTGCCCAATAAAGCAGTGTGATTACTATCGCGAAAAAAATATTTTTTGAAGACCCAAGCACACGAAAACCAGTCATCACCTTATTAATCAAATCATTGCAATAATGTGCAATGGCCTCACCCAATAAATGTTGCAATGATGCATGCAGTTTAAATTCGTTTTTGTATTTCCAATCTAAAAAAATAAGGATACCAATGCAAAAAAAGATTGAGGCTACAAAGCATGCTATCCATCGAATATCAAAGCCCATTTTTGCCAGTATCACTTGTGACCCAACAAAAAAAAGTAAAATCAAACAAATCAAATCTAGTAGTCTTTCAATGAGCGCAACAGATAATAAACTGATATAAGATTTTGAACTTTTCTTGGACCAATACAATACTTTTAAAAACTCTCCTCCACGAAGCGGTAAAATATTATTACCTACATAGCCAATAATCACGCCCTCAAATAAATCGCGAAAGCGAAAGTGATAAAGTTTATTTAATAAAAATTTTTCGCGTGCCGCCAATAAAAAAAATGCGATCAACTGAGGAATGAGTCCTAACGCTAATAGCCAATAATTTGCCGTTGAAAGTGCCGATTTTAATGATTCAATTTCTGTGTTTCGAAACGTAAGGTAGAGAAAAACAAAGGTAATGATGATTTGCAAAAATATAAATATCCATTTTTTTTGTAGCTTTTTTTTCATTTAAATTCCTTTTAAAAATTCACTTTTCCATTATCTGACAATCGGTGTCATTAAAATATTTTCAGCTAATATCACATCTTCTAAATAAGTAATTTTAATATTCCACGCATCACCCAAAACCATCTTCGGCTTCAAACCCACATATTCAATCGCACCGGACTCATCGGTGATTATTTGATTATCCAAAAGCGCCTTTTCGATCGCACTTTTCAAAATACCATATCGAAAACATTGTGGCGTTTGTGCTTGCCATAACCCGATACGCGATACCGTGTTTTCCACAACATTCTCAACAGTCACTTTTTTTAAGGTATCAACGACAGGCAACCCTAACAAACCACCCACGGCATGATTTTCTAATTCAGATAATAATCGTGAAATATCTTCGGATTGCAAACAGGGTCGCGCTGCATCATGTACTAAAACAAAATCAGTTTCTTTTGCAAACTCTTTTAAATAATCAAGGCCCAATAAAACCGAATGCACACGCTCTTTACCACCAATCGCAGTGAGAATTTTTTCAGGATGTGAGAATGATATGGTGGGCCACCAAGAGTCATTGGCGTGCAATACAACAACGACTTTTTCTATGGCGGCATGTGACGAAAAGAGATTAACGACGCGGGTTAAAATAGTCTCGCCGGCTAGCATAAAATACTGTTTGGGACGATCGGCATTCATTCGAGTACTGATCCCCGCTGCGGGAATGATCGCCCAGACTGTCATGCGGATTGATCTCTCGAACGAATGACTTCATAAAAGATTTCGTCTTTTTTCACCATGCCCAAATCATTACGGGCACGGGCTTCAATTGCCGCATTACCGCTTTGCAAATCTTTGATTTCAGCAATTAAGACTTGATTGCGCTTATCTAACTGTGCGTTCATCTTTTCTTGCTTGGAAATATTTTTTTGCATTTCCCAGACCGTTTTCATGCCACCATCAGAAAACCAAAACTCATATTGCAAAAGCAGTAGCAAAACAAGTAATGCGCCCAGTATCATTTTCATCAGCAGTTCCCGGCATGAAGGTTGATTAACTTAAATTTTCAGATTTGAGGCGAGGTTGAACGCCCAAAGATGAAAATTCTATTCTTAGCGGAAACTCCTGCATTTTCATCTGACTATCGCTCGCGATCCTGCGTAAGGTGCTTCATTCCCTAACTCTTTCTCAATGTGCAACAAACGATTGTATTTTGCAATACGATCAGAACGCGAAAGCGACCCTGTCTTGATTTGTCCTGCTGCTGTCGCAACCGCCAAATCAGCAATAGTCGTATCTTCTGTTTCACCGGAACGATGCGAAATAACAACACCATAATTATTTTGTTTTGCGAGACCAATCGTCGCTAACGTTTCTGTTAACGTACCAATTTGATTGAACTTCACTAACACTGCATTCCCAACCTTCTTTTCAATCGCTTGTGATAAAATTTTTGCGTTAGTCACAAAAATATCATCACCGACTAATTGCACGCGTTTACCTAACCGTTTCGTGAGTTGTTGCCATCCATTCCAATCATCTTCCGCCAATCCATCTTCAATGGAAATTATGGGATAATGATTCACCCATTTTTCTAAACCATCAATCATCGCTTTTGCATCGATTTTTTTCGATGCAAAATGATAAACGCCGTCACGGTAAAATTCCGTGCTTGCAACATCCAAACCCAAATAAATATCTTTTCCAGCGACATAACCGGATTTTTCGATGGCCATCATAATCAAATCCATTGCCTCTTCATGGCTCGATAAATTCGGCGCAAAACCCCCTTCATCACCCACCGCAGTCGAATGTTTTTTGTCGCTTAATATCTTTTTTAACATATGAAATACTTCAGCGCCCGCACGTAGGCTTTCTGAAAAAGAAAGGAGTCCCACCGGCAAAATCATAAATTCTTGAATATCTAATCCATTATTCGCATGCGCACCGCCGTTAATAATATTCATCATCGGTACTGGCATGTTGAACGGCCCTTCACCGCCTAAATAACGGTATAACGGCAATCCAGCATCCGCTGCTGCCGCATGCGCAACAGCGAGTGAAACCCCTAAAATGGCGTTCGCACCCAATCGACTTTTATTTTCCGTGCCATCCAATTCAATCATGAAGGAATCAATATCTTCTTGTGAACAGGGATTTTTTCCCATCAACTCTTGACGAATGTCATGATTCACAAAATGAACCGCCTTTAACACACCTTTGCCGTTATAGCGTTTAGGATCTTGATCACGTAATTCCAATGCTTCATGCGATCCTGTTGATGCGCCAGATGGGACCGCAAAAGCACCTTTTGCACCAGAGGATAAGGTGACTTCGACTTGTAACGTGGGATTGCCACGTGAATCTAAAATTTCTAAGGCTTGAATATCGGAAATAATTGAGGCCATTGGTTTCCCTAAAGTGTTATCGTGAAGGCTGCGATTGTAACACAGGAACGTGTGCGAAATAACGCCAAACTGTCCATACGAAATTCTGGACTATTTGAATGGATTTTTGTAGGATCTCTCGCACACGAGGTATCAACAAGAGGATAAAAAGTCATGGGAAATATTTGGAAAAAACCAGCAACACCAGTTCAAATTAACAAAAATGCTCCAATAGGAAACGCTCCAAAGGTAAGCGAAGTAAGTCAGCAATTTCTATCTGTTGATGATGCTACAAAACCAACCCAACGAAACGTGAAATACCCTGATGCAAAACATTACTTGGCGGAACTTAGAAGAGACGCAAGGGCACTCATAAAACCTAAAGCGACACAAGGAACGGACCACAACGAATTTACTGCGAATGTCAGCGTAGCAGATCACGCTGAAGCGCCAAGCAGAATTGTTAAAAATCCTGTAAAAAGCGGATTGGGATCAAGCGCTGCTGTTTTCCAACCAGCACGTAAACCAACCGAAGTTGGGCGTATTACAGCAAAATTGGAAGAACATAGCACTTTCAGAAAATAGAAAACACCGTGTCAGGCGTGCCAGTACTCAGATTGGCACGCTTGTTACGCATTGAGTACAATGCTTCACATAATAGCTCACGTCCCCATAGAAATGCCGCTTTTGCGGGCTTTTTTGTGATAATTCTCGTTAAAATGCTCGATGTACCAACCAGTACACCTGCGCTTTTCACTCAAATTATCACAAAAAATCCCATCAAAATCGACATTTTACCTATTCAGAGTGAGAGGCTCTGATCTGTTACTGCTTCACGCGCGTCCCCACACGACAATCATTTCACCACCCGATCAATCTCTTTCAGCATCGTCAACAATGCTTTCATCTTCGACAATGGCCAATTATTTGGACCATCGCTTAATGCATTATCTGGATCCGGATGCGTTTCCATAAACAATCCCGCAATACCCACCGCAACTGCCGCACGCGCCAGCACCGGCACAAATTCACGTTGACCACCTGATGAAGCTCCCTGCCCGCCCGGCAATTGCACGGAATGGGTTGCATCAAATACCACTGGGCAGCGTGTTTCTCGCATAATGGCAAGCGATCGCATATCCGATACCAAATTGTTATAGCCAAATGACACGCCGCGTTCGCACACCATCACTTGATCATTGCCAGTCGCCTTCGCTTTATTGACAACCTGTTTCATATCCCACGGCGCGAGAAATTGGCCTTTTTTAATATTAACCGGCTTACCGCATTTCATCACATTCTGAATAAAGTTAGTTTGACGACACAAAAACGCCGGTGTTTGCAGCACATCCACCACACTGGCGACCTCTTGTAATGGCGTATCTTCATGCACATCGGTTAACACGGGCACACCAATTTGTTTTTTCACTTTTTCTAAAATTTGCAAACCCCTTTCAATACCCGGTCCACGAAAACTTTCGTGTGATGAACGATTCGCTTTATCAAACGACGATTTAAAAATGAAATGAATATTTAATTCATCGGTGATTGCTTTGAGTTGTCCTGCAACATCTAAAATCAACCCTTCGCTTTCGATGACGCAAGGGCCAGCGATGAGAAAGAAAGGTTGATCGTTATCAGTGGTGAAATGCGTTAATTGCATGTTTGATGCTCCAACGCCGCTTTAATAAACGCTGTAAATAACGGATGTCCATCACGCGGATTCGACGTAAATTCCGGATGAAATTGCGATGCCACAAACCACGGATGATTCGGCAGCTCAATCATTTCTACTAAATTATTTTCTTTCGAACGACTCGATACAATCAATCCTGCTTTTTCTAATTGTGGTAATAATTGATTATTCACTTCATAGCGATGACGATGGCGTTCTGCAATCATACTTTTACCATAACATTTTTTTGCGAGTGAATTATCCAGCAAATGGCAATCTTGTGCACCGAGTCGCATCGTGCCACCCAAATCGCTTTTTTCAGTGCGTTTTTCAATGTTTCCCGATTGATCTATCCATTCACTCACTAATGCAACGATGGGATACGGTGTTGTTTTATTAAATTCAGTGCTGTTCGCATCTTTTAAGTGTGCGACATGTCTTGCAAATTCAATCACAGCAATTTGTAATCCCAAACAAATGCCTAAATAAGGCACGTTGTTTTCGCGCGCATATTTCGCGGCAATAATTTTTCCTTCCACACCACGAGGACCAAATCCACCCGGTACTAAAATCGCATCAACCGATTGCAATAATTGTTTAGGCTCATTTTCTATTAATAAATCAGCATCGATATAGGTAATGCGCACACGGGATTCTGTCTGAATTCCCGCGTGAATGAGTGCTTCATTGAGTGATTTATATGAATCTGCAAAATCCGTATATTTTCCCACCATGGCGATATTCACTTCCCGTTTGGGATATTGATACCGTGTATTCACCGACTGCCATTCACGAAAATCCGTTTCACGATCTTCGATGCGTAATTTTTCACACACACGACGACCCAATCCTTCACGATCTAAAATCATCGGGATTTCATAAATACTTTTCACATCCGGCAATGAAATCACATCTTGATGCGAAACGTTCGTAAATAAAGCGATTTTTTCGCGTTGCGCTTTAGGCACTTCAGATTCTGAACGACACACCAAAATATCCGGTTGAATACCAATCGAACGTAATTCTTTCACAGAATGTTGCGTCGGTTTTGTTTTTGTTTCACCCGCTGTTGCAATATAAGGCACGAGCGTCAGATGAATAAATAACACACGCTCAGAACCCAATTCAACCCGCATTTGACGAATCGCTTCTAAAAATGGCAGTGATTCAATGTCACCCACCGTGCCACCAATTTCAACCAATGCAAATTCAGCGTTATCCGCACCTTCGCGAATTTTATGTTTGATTTCATCGGTAATATGCGGAATGACTTGGACGGTGCCACCCAAGTATTCACCGCGACGTTCTTTGGCAATGACATCAGCATACACACGACCTGACGTAAAATTATTTTTTTTCGACATTGTTGTACGTACAAAACGTTCATAATGTCCGAGATCTAAATCCGTTTCTGCGCCATCGGCTGTCACAAATACTTCGCCATGTTGAAAAGGACTCATCGTACCTGGATCGACATTAATGTACGGATCTAGTTTTAATAAAGTGACTTTGAAGCCTTTTGCTTCGAGAATCGCGCCGAGTGATGCTGAGGTAATGCCTTTCCCCAACGAAGAAACCACACCGCCAGTGATGAAAATATAACGTGTCATGAGGATCGCCCGTTTTGATTTGTCTATAAAACGGGAGTTGATTATACGGGAGGGGAGCTGGAATTGGTAGGTGAATCAAATTTCAATTAAAAATTCCTTTTTTGTGGCGGCAAATCTTCTATTCCATTCTCCAAAACATCGTCAGGAAATGCCTTTAGCTGTAGAAAAAGTGCATCAAGCATAACCTGTTCGGGGGCATCAGTTTTTTTATTACCCATTGCTTGATCGAGCACCTTACTTTTTTTCATCTGAATCTCACGATTTTTGTTAGTAGCGAAGGGAAGCGCGAGCGCAAGCGACCGCAAACGTTGATTGGAACGGGGTTTTGTAAAAACACGAATATCATTTTCATTGCAAACAGGATCACTTGCAACTTAATTGCATCGCTCCACCCAGTGTTTGCGGTCGCTTGCGCTCGCACTTCCCTTCGCTACAGCTACTAACAAAATCCAAAGAAATTCAGATATAATGCCCCATCAAAATTTACCGTTTCAGCACAAGGGATCACCATGACCACCACCCACCAAAAAATAAAAGACAACTTCCACCAAATCAGTGCGCAATGGGACAACGACATCATCCCGCAACTCGAGCAATACATCCGCATTCCCTGTAAATCACCGATGTTTGATAAACAATGGCAAACAAATGGCCACATCATGAAAGCCATGCAATTACTCAAACACTGGTGCGAAAAGCAATCCATCAAAAATAAAAAAATTGAAATTGTACAAATTGAAAATCGCACACCCGTGATGTTAATCGATATTCCCGGTGATTCTGATAAAACCATTTTGCTTTACGGTCACATGGATAAACAACCCGAAATGGTGGGATGGGACGATGGATTAGATGCCTGGACGCCTGTTATTAAAGACGGAAAATTATATGGTCGTGGTGGTGCTGATGACGGATATGCTGTTTTTTCAGCGTTAAATGCCATCGCTTATTTGCAATCCCTAAACATTCCGCATGCCCATTGTGTCGTTTTAATTGAAGCAACAGAAGAAAGCGGCAGTTTTGATTTACCCCCTTATTTAAAATTATTAGAGAAACAAATCGGACAACCGGATTTAGTGATTTGCTTAGATTCCGAATCAGGTAATTACGATCAACTCTGGGGAACGACATCACTGCGCGGATTAATCGGCGGCGATTTACACATTGATACCTTACAAAATGGCATTCATTCTGGTTACGGCAGTGGTGTTGCACCATCGGTATTTCACATTTTACGACAACTACTCGATCGCATCGAAGATCCCAATAACGGCAAAATTCAAGTCGAGGATTTATTTGTCACCATTCCAGAAAGTCGTTTAAAGCAAATCAAAGAAACCGCTGCAACACTGGGTGATGAATTTATTCAAGGCGTGCCATTTCTAGAAGGCGTGCAACCATTGTGTCACGACACGGAAGAATTAATTTTAAATCGCACGTGGCGTCCTGCGTTATCAATCGTTGGTATTGATGGCGTTCCTTCGACTTCAAATGCAGGCAATGTAACGCTGCCGACTTTATCTGTAAAATTATCACTGCGCGTTCCTCCGACATGTGACGCAAAAAAAGCCAGCATCGCATTAAAAGAAATTTTAGAAAACAATCCTCCCTTTGGTGCGAAAGTTGAATATCATGCCGAAAAAAATGCGCGGGGTTGGCATGCGCCTGAATTGGCGGACTGGTTAGCAAAGGCCAGCAATACCGCATCACAATTATTTTTTGGAAAAGATACGGCGTATTTAGGCATTGGTGGCACGATTCCATTTATGGGCATGCTGTCAGAAATGTTTCCCAAAGCGCAATTTTTAATTACGGGTGTATTAGGACCAAAATCAAACGCGCACGGTCCGAATGAATTTTTACAGATTGATTATGTGAAAAAATTAACGGGGTGTGTGGCGTCGGTGATTGCGGCGCATTATGAGAAAGGGTTGTCAATGCTGCTCAAGTCGGGGGTCTCGAACAAAGTGTCTTAGCATCGCTTGAACAGGATGCTGTTGCTCAAATCTTTTTAATTTTTCCTGCGTTCGATGATAGTGATCTCTCCTAGCAGGCGATAACATTCCGAAAAAACCTGCATTAGCATCAAATTCCGGCTTAATGCATTGCAGAAGCATTTGTTTTTTAGGTTCTGTATCTGGAAGAGATTTAACAAATGGGCGCGCTTCTTCTCCCAGAACGAGTTTGGACATATCACCCGAAAAATCTTTATTGAAAACCAGTTTTTTGAATACGCCTGCTTCATAGAAAGCGGTTGCTAATTTGGAGGTGTGCCTAAAACCAGGCACCATATATTCAAATTCTTCTAGTGGGACCTGTCCTACGCAGCAGTGTTGTGCGCCGCAGATATATACGTCAGGGACTATCCACGACACAGCACTTTTACCTTTGGTACCCGCAAAGTTCTCAGCACAGGGTAAGTGAGATGTTAAAGAAATCATACGACTTGTAAAGCCGGAGGTTAAACCAGGCGTGAGGTCATCATCATTTTCTACAA
>Ga0155584_1056_pt1 | contig 22295 bp, 22 predicted proteins | sample RifCSPhighO2_12_FD_107241 | JGI IMG/M metagenome (GOLD analysis project Ga0155584, IMG submission 107241) | Gammaproteobacteria bacterium RIFCSPHIGHO2_12_FULL_40_19
TATAGTAAAGAACAAAAAGAATTTAATGTTTATTCCTCGCGACGAAAATGTTGACTCTTGGAAGCAAAGTATTCGCACCCAAATCATCGCCTACTTGGATGAACCAAAAATATCCGCAAAAAAGATGGTATTAAGTGAAATGAGATTTGCTTACAATCATTGCAAACAAGTGAAAGCCATGTTGATTAAACAAACTGCATCATTTGTTACTTATAAATTAGATATGCATCATTGTGATGATCAAGCTGATCAAATCCAAGTTGGTAAAATATTTAATGGGGTTGATGCGGTGTATATGGTTTACTATACAGCCTTATCCAATCAAACTTCATCCATTCAATTACAGCAAATGTCAGAGATGATTAAAGCTACCCAATTAGTCAAAGCAGATAAATAAGGTCCTTCTTAGCTGATTCAGTATAAGAAATATTTATCGATATTGACTTTTTAATCATTTTATTTTATTATTGAATCTTATGAATATACGTGATCTTCAATATTTAGTCGCGCTTGCTGATTACCGACATTTTGGTAAAGCAGCTGATAGTTGTTTTGTCAGCCAACCTGCTTTGAGTATGCAAATTAAAAAACTAGAGAAACATTTAGGCATACAATTACTTGAGCGAACAAATAAGTCGGTTATGCTCACACCAACCGGCGCAATATTAGCTGAGCGAGCACGACTGATATTAAATCAAGTGAATGAATTGCGAGAAATTGCTAAATCAGCAAAAGATCCTTTTAGTGGCGAATTAACTATTGGTATTATTCCAACACTAGCACCCTATTTATTGCCTCATATTATTCCTAAACTATCTGCTGCTTTTCCAAAGCTTGAAATCTATCTTATCGAAGAACAAACTGCCTTTCTCATTGAAAAACTCAAACAAGGCAAATTAGATACCGCTATATTAGCTCTACCTATTAGTGAATCAGTATTCACTATCTCACCCTTATTCGAAGAAGAATTTATGCTTGCTCTTGCACCAACGCATGCTTTGGCCAAGCGTAAAACAATCAAACAAAGTGACTTGCAAAATACAAATTTGGTATTGCTGGAGGAGGGTCATTGCTTACGTGAACAAGCACTTGCCATCTGTCATATGGTAAATGCTCAAGAAAATAAAAATTTTCGTGCGACAAGCTTAGAAACCTTACGGCATATGATTGCTGCTGGCGTTGGTAGTACATTAATTCCCCTGCTCGCTTGCCAACCGGATGATGGGATTTGCTATGTGCCCTTCAGCAAACCTAAACCTTTCCGAACGATTGGTATGTTATGGCGAACAGCGTCTACTAAAGTAATCGTTCTAAATGACATTGCTACCCATGTTCGCAAAATAATGGCTAAATATTCTGAACTTAAAATTATTCAAAAAGCATAGCCCTTCTAGTGGTTTAAAAAATATGGCCATGTTGTTTTTTAAATCACTAGAATTGATTACCTTGGTTCAATCTTTGATTTTGTTGATTCCATATTCCATCCTTGATCTGCAGTATACCTATTTTCTTTACTCTTCAAATTGCTTAGTAACATTAATACCGCATCATTCACATCTTTAAAATAAACCGTTTGTCCATTCTGATTTGAATTGATACCATTTTGAAAAACCTCGTCACGAGATCCACCATCAAGAATATAAACTGTAGAGCTCTTAGACGATTTAATGTAGTTTGCATTTTCATTTTCAATCGATGCCGAGGTTTTTTTATTCTGCTTCACTACTTGTACCTCACCTTCTATCCAATCAGGAGAAATTTTTCCGTTGGTAACATGGCCAAATCTCTGAACACTTTCTAACGTACGAGAAGAAAAAAACCCAAGAGATAACTTATCTTTTATTGTTTTAGATTGCTCTTTTTGATCAATCGGACTATTTTTCTCACGCAAAGTATTTTTTTCACCAGGAAGATTTGTCATTCCCATATCAGTATGAGTGAACGCCGTAGAAACCAGTGCCGCACCCACAATACCAACTCCAACTACAGGCGCAGCCATATATGTCAGCGATTCCCCTGCGATTCTTTTAATAGCAGTTCCTCTCCCTTCGTAAAAAAAGGTTTTCGCATGCTCATTTAACTGTTTAAATTCACCTTCAGGTATATTAGCTCTATAGATTTTGATATCTTCCGCCTTCTTAAACAAGGGTTGATAAGTATCGCAAGTGGCATGTAAAGCTTGTAATAATTTTTTAGTCTCCGATTGATACCAGCGGCTCTTATCTGCCGCTTCAAATTTATTTGTGTATATCGTATCCGCTCTTGAAATAATCGCTTTAACATCCTCCCAGTAGGTTTCTAACATTTCTTTCGAGTTGCCATTCTTAAGATAGGATTGAGCACATTTTTGCAAATCATTTTTTAATGAAAATAAAAATAAATTTTTATTAACAAAATTATTTTTATTTTCCAAAACGTCTAATGAATAAGTTTTTATTAGATTATTAAATTCTTTTTTAATCTCGCCCTTTTCCTCTGCTGACTTTTTTGCAAAAACATCGTAATTTTTAAGTAGTGTTATTTGTTCATTTATTAAGTTGGCTTGCTTTGTATCATTATTGGCTGGAATTAATTGACTAAGGAGAGCTATTTTCTCTTCGCGAGTAAATCCTGTTTGTAAATTAGCTTTCCCCGGAAGATTCTTTCTATGGCTTTCATAAGAACTGACTGCCGAATCAATTTGATTCTTGAAGTCTTCAAAAAGCAATTTAAAATTATTTAATTCAATCGATTGATCTTCAGACGTATTTGCACGACTATCAGCCATACTTATCTCCCCATTTTATAGTTTTTAACTAATATTTATTATTATAGACTACTAGTTAATAGTATAACTACATGAATAATATGGCGCTCCCTGCGGAATTCGAATCCGCGTGACCGCTAAACGCTAGTTAATCTTCGCAATTAACTTTCGGCAACTTGTGGACCATCAACCTCATAGCACGCTTATATTTACGTACCAATATAAACTATTGCCCACAGAGGTACACGATCTAAATAATTCAAATCAATTTCTATGACACCCTGACCTTGCACTGCGCTGGGATAACGAATCACCCATTTTCCGCCAGCATGTTCGCTGGGCTTGCGCTGCGGTATCATTTTTTCATCCAGAACAATATTTTCTATGGCGGATTCTATTTGGCTTTTTTCTTGCAACATGATTTCACGATCAGCCGAACCTATATAATTGATATCAATATCAACGGATAACCTGGGGTAATTAAAACAAAATAAATTGAGCGCAGTGCCGCCTTTCAAGACAAATCGATCTTTAAGAAAAGGATCTTCTGAAAACCGGCTCAGTAAATGAATTAAATAAATCACTTTTTCTAAAATTTCTGGGCGAAAGCCCGTAGATTCAGCTTCGTAATACAATCGTTCTGTTGAAACAAGCATGTTATTCTTCCCAATCTTTTATAATTAGACTTTTTGGAACGATAATATTCCAGTCATCGAGTAATTTGCCGTCTTTTTTTGCTGCGGAGTCAATGTAATGCGGGGAACGGGGGCAGTGCTTACCTAGCTCTAAAAGAACATCAGAGGAAACATTTAATTCTTTCTGTCTTTGCGATAAATAAAATCCAACTTTTGCAGCAGTCGTTGCGTTATTTAATAAAAGCGCATACTCAGCAACTTGATTGATTTTGATGCGATCTATCATCTCTAATGATCGCCAAATTTCTTCCCATCCCCCACCGAACTTAGGCTTGTCCAATATATCCACTAGAGTGCGCTCTAAACTGGTCACTCGAACATTAAGCCCTTGTACATCCTCAGTGCGAACAAAAATATTTTCCTGATGTTTCCGCACCAATTCTGCCGGAAACCTTACCCCCTCATAACTTTCAGATCGAAAACCAAAGCGGCTTGACTGATGTTGCGTCAGATAAATAAAACGATAGCTAGCTGAATAAGCCATTTGATAAAAACTCAATGCAGAATGATAAGCAACTACAGCATCCGGTGTGGCATAACCTGCTATAAGGTAAGGATTGACGGAATAGGCTTCTGAATCAGCACCAACCGGGATAGCAGCAAATAATCTGCGCCTTATCCTAACAATATGATGCCCCTGCTGGATATGGTGAGCTAATAATGCTTTAATAGTGTTCTCATTGCGCTTATGATCATCTGAAACCGCACGCGCAAAAGCATCATATGTAAACACAGGGTTTTTTCTTAAAAACTGCTGGAGTATGGTGGCCATATTTACTTGATAAATTAGTTAATAGTACCTATTAACATTAGCCTTTATTAATGAAATTATCAAGTAAATATTAATTTTATTGTATTAATTTCGGACATATTTTATAATATTTAAATTAATTTAAACGGTACAAAGTTATGGTCGCTCAATTTTTTACTATTGGATTATTAATGCTTTTGTCTGCAATGTTACCAGGACCAGATTTTGCTTTGGTTACTAAAAATACCATATTACATTCACGACGCGCTGGACTCTTTACATCATTAGGAGTTGGAAGCGCTATTTTGATACATATCACCTATTGCGCATTGGGACTTGCCATCGTTATTTCACAATCGATTTTACTTTTTAATATCATTAAATATATAGGCGCCGTTTACTTAATTTATCTTGGCATCACATCACTACTGTCAAAGCATCCCGATCACGGCGCTACTGGTTCTACTCAAAAAATTCTGCACAAAACTAAAATGTCTAATCTAACTGCTTTTCGACAAGGGTTTTTATGTAATTTATTAAACCCAAAAGCAACTTTGTTTTTTCTTGCACTTTTCACGATGATAATCAAACCAGAAACACCTGTTTTATGGGTACTCCTCTATGCCGTTGAAATGTTCATTATCATAACTGCATGGTTTTGCAGCTTAACCATTCTTTTATCTCATCCGCGTGTTTTACGCTTATTAAATAAAATTGAAAAATACATTTCAAAAGCATTAGGTGTATTTTTAATTGGATTTGGGGTTGCGTTAGCTTTTGTTAAAAAATAACAGGTACTAGATGTGAGCATACAAAAAATAAATCTTAACAACAAAATGGACTTGTTCAATGATTATTGGTCTCCAAAAATAGTGGGCGACTTGAATGATTCTCATATCAAGCTTGCAAAATTTAAAGGTGAATTTGTTTGGCATAAACACGACAATGAAGATGAGTTATTTTTTATTATTAAAGGCAAACTATTAATCAAACTTAGAGATCAAGATATTCATTTACAAGAAGGGGAATTTGTTATTATTCCTAAAGGTGTAGAGCATATGCCTGTCGCTTTCGAAGAAGTTCATGTAATGTTGATTGAACCAAAAACTACCTTAAACACAGGCGATGCTACAAGCGATTTGACAAAAAAACAGCTGGATCTCATTTAAGAGAATTTATTCCGCAACGTCATAACTGACTCTAACGTTACCCCTCTCTGTTTTAATTTTACGAATACTCATACTCTTTATTTGATTTAAATTGTTAACGTGGGTGCCACCACAAGGAACAGCGAACTTGCCAAATATAATCAATCTGACCGGCTTGTCTTGTGGAAGATAATCTGGGATAAAATGACAAAACAATTTTAATTTTTCTTTCTCAACAAACATTAGCTCTGTTTTCATACCATCCTTAATAAACTGATTGGCTAAATTCTCGATATCTATTTTTATTTTTTCTTTATCTAGGCCATCTGAACTACCGACATATTCGACATAGGGGCCAGATGGAAAATGATGACCTTTCACAGGTATCCACCCGATATTTAATGCTTGAACCGCCATATCTATTACATGCCCTGCTGAATGAATCCTGCTATTTAATAAGCGCCGCTCTTCATTCACACTGCATTTAATTTTTTCAAATTGTTTGAAATTTTCGCTGTCAAATTTTCCAATGTGTCTTGCAATATCATCAACAAGTCTTACTTCTAATACGTTAAATTTAGCTGATAAAGACTCAATTATGCCCTGGTCATATGGTTGACCGCCGCCTTGAGGATAAAAAACAGTTTGATCTAAAATAACAATGTCATTCTCATTTTCTTTGAGAACTTCTAAAACATGTGCCTCACAATTTATTAAATTAAAATCTTCCAAATAAAGCAGTTTAGTTGGGGTCATATTTAATTCTCGCTATTAAAAAACCTTTAAATGAAATTATTAAACGTATTACTATCTAGCCGATGATAAATAACACCATGCGGAAGATCACCTTCAATTTCGATGCGAGAAGCTATCTAGTACATATAATAAATTTTGTTTTTGTTGAGACATTTTAAGCAACATTTCCTGCTAGTGCATTTTGAACAAATTTTTCTAATTTTTGATAACGACCAAACCGAATCATGTCTCTTGGAGAAATGCCACCCAAAGCAGGATTTTTAACCTGAAACCATAAAGTTGTTTTCTGCACGTCACCATTGAAATAACCAGCTACTAGCTCGCAAATAATAGCAATTTCCTGTAACCGCTCCGCAAGCTCTCTTGGCATCTTTTCGTCATAACGAACTGATTTTTGGGACACCCCCATTGCTTTTGATACCTCATTCGTAGAAAGATTCAAGAAGTTCACAATTTTTTTGGGAGTATTCTCCCCTAGAAGCCCCAAATAATTATGAAGGGGTATGGTATTAAAGATTGTTGGATTTTGTGCTGACATTGCCATAATTAGTTACCTCTTCCAGATGAATACCATATATATTCCATTTAACAACCAACTTTAGACCAGATTACCCATCATGTTATGTGCATGACTCACTCACCTTACGCAGCAGCGTCATCCTTGCTGATTTATGAAACTCTTCAATTCGCCACCATTTTTGGTAGATTTTGTATAGGCGGTCAGCGTCAATGGATAAATCATTTAGGTTATCAAGGCCTATTATTGGCATCTGGTTTAATTTTAGCTTTAGTCAGTGATACTTGATCGGATGGTTGCGAAAACAATGTTGCTTGGTTATCTGAAATAATTTTTTGTGAATACTCTATGCGTTGCAATGCAACCTGTAAGGCATCTTGGTTGGCGGTGATAACAGGATCAGGCACTACCCCTTTTACGCCATCTTTTGTATCTTCCCAGTTTGTTTCGGAGTGTGCGTTGATGTTATTTACAAAAGGTAAGCAGATATACCACTCTTGATTAATTTTGCCTTGTTGTGTTTCTGGATCATAATCAATGAAAGGGAAAGGACAAGGCCGATGTGCACCGCCACCTGTTTTAGTACCGATTAAGGTAATAAGTTCTTTTTTCCCTTCCACATTATGCTTACCCATTTGCTGCATGGCATAAGCAAATGATTCTCCTGCCGAGAAGGTTTGGTCGTTAATTAAAATATAAACTGGCATCTCTAACTTGAAAGGTTGCTTAATTGTTTTAAACTCATCTACCGGGTCAATTTTTACATCCGGATGGGTATTCTTATGCAGCGCTTTAAGTGGGGTATAATAACTATTGATTGGTGTTCCTTCACTAAAAAAATAGCTAATTAATAAGCGCATCATTTCTGGCGATCCGCCTGGGCATCCTCTTACATCTATAATTAATGCTGATTTATCTCGCATTTCTTGCATCACTTCTCTTACTTTATTTGCTCCTATTGAATTTGGATCAAGAATTTCTGTATTAAAGTATGGGTTATAAAATTCAGTAATTTTCACACAACCAACTCTACTTGGGATTAATTGATTGTTATCGGGTTGTAATTGAAATCCGTAGTTGTTAGCGAGTGCTTGGGCAAGTCCTTCGTCATTATTCGGAGGCCCATAGATTGCTATGGGGAAATAAGCTGTCTTTTTATCTTCGCTATACATGATACCAGGAGCTTGTTTCTCTAAAATATCTTCTCGATATTTTTTATTAACTAAGCCTAAATTCATATGCAAATCAACTTCATATAAAATTGGCTCAACCTTCTTTAAAAACTCTTCTTTATATTGCTGTGCATCAACATTAGGTAACGAAACAATTACCTCAGCGAATCGTTTTATTAGAAAGTCTTCTAATTCTTGTCGTTTCTCATCAGTATTGTATTTATCTTTGACTGCATAATAGCGCTGCATATTAAGTGCGATTTGCTTTGCTAGCCATTGAATATCAATTATAGTTTTATTATCCGGATAATTATTATGTAAGCTCATAAAAAAATATTTTTTATATACTGTAACTACAATCATAGCATATTTTATGGAAGGGAATTTGTATAGGTTCGGTTAACCCGTTGATAAATTATGGTTTGTGTCATTTGCCAAAGAAAAATAGCGCCGATCAGACGCATCATGAATCCAGAGGCAAATTAATAAAGGTCAACATCATGGCTGAAAAATAATTATTATGAACTCACCTTACGCTGCTGCGTAAGGTGAGTGACTCAATAGCAGAATAAGAAAACAATAACTATATTTTCCAATAGGTTGCTGCATGACTGGAAACAGGAAAACATATCATCGGCCTTTGTCTCGCTTCCATTATAACGCTTTAGATTCTTATACTAGATATAATGGAAATATTACGGAAATAGTCTAATTTTTGCGCATGCAATAGTATAACTACATGATTAATATGGCGCTCCCTGCGGAATTCGAATCCGCGTTACCGCCGTGAGAGGGCGATGTCCTAGGCCACTAGACGAAGGGAGCTAAAAAGAGGCGTATTATGACTTAACTTGATGGACTAAATCTAGTTCCCGTGCAGCTTTTACTTCATCTAACCGTCGAACGGGTAAGGTATGTGGAGCATTTTTTAAAAGCGCAGGATCCGTTTTTGCTTCCTCAATAATGTTAATCAAGGCATCAGCAAAAGCATCCAATACATCTTTACTTTCTGTTTCAGTAGGCTCTATTAACAAACATTCAGGAACTAATAGAGGAAAATACATGGTAGGTGCGTGAAAACCATAATCTAGCAAACGTTTGGCAACATCTAATGCTGTAATATGTAATGTTTTCGCCTCATTTTTTAAAGTGATAATAAATTCATGACTAGCCCGACGACTAGGATAGGCTAAGGTAAATCCTGCGGATTTTAAACGCGCCAATAAATAATTCGCATTGAGCGTAGAAAATAAGGCCACTCGCTGCATACCCTCTTTACCTAATAGTCTCGCATAAAAATAGGCGCGTAATAAAATACCAGCATTACCTGCAAATGCTGATAAACGTCCAATAGTATGAGGACAATCTTTTTCGGTCAGCCATCGATATGTCTTCCCTTCTTTGGCAACGCGTGGAATAGGAAGATAAGGTAGCAATCGCTCATTAGCAACGACTGGACCACTACCAGGACCGCCGCCGCCATGAGGTGTTGCAAATGTTTTGTGAAGATTTAAGTGCACCACATCAAAACCCATATCACCTGGCCGAACTTTTCCTAATATGGCATTAAAATTAGCACCATCATAATAAAGCAAACCACCTGCCTGATGTATCATTTGCGCAATTTCTTGAATTTTTTGTTCGAATACCCCTAAAGTGGATGGATTCGTTAACATTATTCCAGCTGTTCTGGGTCCAACAACTTTTCTCAAGGCATCCAAATCAACATTACCATCTATATCCGTTGGAATTTCATGTATCTTAAAACCACATTGCACAGCAGAAGCTGGATTTGTCCCATGCGCTGCATCAGGCACCAAAATCTCATCACGCGCCAAATCATTGCGCGCGTGATGATACGCTTTGATCATGGCAACGCCAGCAAACTCACCTTGTGCTCCAGCCATTGGCGATAAAGCGGCACCTTTCATTCCGGTCACTACTTTTAGCATTTCTTGTAACTCATATACACAAGCCATATAACCTTGGCTATTTTCTTCAAGAGAAAACGGATGATGCATCAAAAACCCAGGAATAGAAGCAAGACGATGGACACCACGAGGATTATATTTCATCGTACATGAACCGAGTGGATAAAAATGTGTATCAATGGAAAAATTTTTCTTAGATAAATTTGTGAAGTGTCTGACTACTTGCAATTCAGAAACTTCTGGTAAATGTGGAAGATCCGCTCGTAACAAAGACGATGGAATATCATTGAGAATCTTCCCTAATTGAGATTCTTCTTCATACGAAAAAGTGTTAGAAAGCGAAAATTCTTCCGCAAATGGCCATTGGACTTTTGCATAGCGACCAGGACGAGATTCGTCAAAAATTAAATTAGACATAATCTATATTTTCCCTCTTGATATTTGCTACTTGGTGATTCCTCGTGCTGCTAAGGAAAAATTTGCAGGCTGAAAACTGATTATTTTTTTCAAATGATCCGCAAGCAATTTAATATCTTCCATCGTCTTTGTTTCTGTTGCACATAATAATAATGTGTCACCCAATTCAGGATAAGTTTGTTGTAGCGCATAACCACCTTGAATACCTTGCTGGGCTAATTCATGTAAAATTCGTTCTGTCGGCTGATTAATACGTAATACTACTTCATGAAAAAACGGTGAGGAAAATACTGTTTGCACGCCATCAATAGCCATTAATATGTTAGTTAATTTCCGCGTACGCTCATGACAAAGAGCGGCTAAATAACGAAGCCCATAAGGACCCATTAAACTCATAAAAATAGTTGAAGCAGTTACCATCAATCCTTGATTAGTGCAGATGTTTGAAGTAGCTTTTCCACGTCGGATATGTTGTTCTCGAGCTTGTAGAGTCAACACATAACCTGGTTTGCCTTGCACATCAATAGTACGTCCGACGATACGCCCTGGCATCTGTCGAATATGAGATTTTTTACTGCATAAAAATCCATAATACGGGCCTCCTGATGCAAGCGGAATACCTAATGGTTGTCCTTCACCGCAAGCAATATCGACTCCATTGCTACCCCATTTACCCGGTGGTTTCAGCAATGACATTGCTAATGGATTCACCACCGCAACTGAAATTAATTTATTTTCCTTTGCCCAATCAACTAAAACATCCACCTCTTCTAATACGCCAAAAAAATTCGGTTGTGGTATCACTAATGCAACCGTTTCTGGAGTAATTAATTTTTTTAATGCATTAAAATCAATACCACCCCTATCCTTTAGATAAGGAACTTCATCTAGATAAATATCTTGTTGACTAACAATTGTTTTGACAACCTCACGATAATGAGGATGAACTGAACGTGGTATTAAGACATGACATTTATCTTTTTTACCAGATAGCCTCACTGCCATCAATACCGCTTCAGCAAGTGCTGAGGCACCATCATATAAAGAAGCATTAGAAACTTCCAAGGCCATTAAGCTTGCCATCATGGTTTGATATTCATAGATTAGCTGCAAACTTCCTTGACTTGCTTCAGCTTGATACGGCGTATAAGCAGTATAAAATTCGCCTCGTGTAGCGATATCCCAAACAACAGCTGGAATATAATGTTCATATGCACCAGCGCCGATGAAACACAACATTTCACCATCTTGTTTAGCGCGCGCTTGAGCAAGACGATTCAATTCCATTTCAGACATGCCACTAGGAATACCTTCTAGTGATGCGTGCCGAAGCGAATCAGGAATTTCATCAAATAAGGACTCCATCGAAGAAGTCCCTATCGTTTTTAGCATTTCTTCAATATCTTGTTGAGTATGTGGAACGAATGGCATAAATTACTCCACTCTAATCAATGAGCTTCAGATGCAACAACTTTAGAATATTCATTTGCATTTAATAACACCAACGCGCTTTTTTCGTCTGGACGAACGCGAAATAACCATCCTTTTCCATAAGGATCTTGATTGATAATTTGTGGATTTTCAATTGCTGCGCGATTGACTTCAATCACTTCTCCAGATACGGGACAATAAATATCTGCAGCAGCCTTTACCGATTCCACAACAGCGCATTCCTGACCACCATGAACATTCGCCTCAACCTCTGGCAATTCAACAAAAACCAAATCTCCGAGCATTGTTTGTGCATGATCAGTGATACCAATTGTTATTAAGTCGTCTTCTTTCCGCACCCATTCATGGGTTTTTGTGTAATTTAAACTTGAAGGTATTTTACTCATAAACATTACTCCATCTTTAAAGCAAAACCATTTTTTTACCATATCGCACAAAGGGTAATTTAACTTCATGCGCAGGAATACGTTTATCACGTATCTCAACAAAATATTTCGACGTCTGAGTGACAGGAACGCGCGCAAAACCTATGCTTTTTTCTAAAGTTGGTGAATAGCCTCCACTGGTCACTTCGCCTTCTCCATCATCACTAATAAAGATTTTTTGATGATTACGCATTATCCCAGATCCATCTAATATAAGACCAATTAATTGTTGTTTGATACCTTGTTGTATCTGATTTTGAAGTGCTTGACGTCCAATAAAATTTCTATCTTGTGGTTCCATCATGACTGTCCAAGCTAAATTAGATTCCAGTGGCGTCACGGTTTCATCCATATCTGACCCGTATAAATTCAACCCTGCTTCCAAACGCAAAGTATCGCGGGCACCTAAACCACAGGGATGAATTCCTGCGTTAAGACAAGCTTCCCAATATATAGCCGCCTGACTGCTTGGAAAAATCATTTCGTAACCATTTTCGCCAGTATAACCCGTTCTCGCAATAAAACAGTCCCCCAGCGCCATAAAAGTAAATGGTTTAAGCTGATGTATGAGCTCTTTATCTGGTAGTGGCAGACATTGAATTAATTTTTCTTGAGCCAAAGGACCTTGCACAGCTAACATAATAAGATCAGATCGCTCGATAATTTCAACTTGAAATGAAGAAAGTTGTGATCGCATCCATTTTAAATCTTTTTCACGCGTACCGGCATTGATCACTAAGCGATAAAAAGTATCGGTAATTTTATACACAATTAAATCGTCAATGACTCCTCCTTGATCATTCAACATGCAAGTATATAATGCTTTTCCTGGATTTAATCGATCGATATTATTTGCTAGTAAGTATCTTAAATAGGCTTGAACATCTTTGCCTTGCAAATCAACTATTCCCATATGTGATACATCAAACATACCAGCTTGTTGCCTGACAAAATGGTGCTCTTGAATTTGTGATCCGTAGTGTAATGGCATTTCCCAGCCCGCAAAATCTACTATTTTGGCATGAGCGGTTAAATGTAAATCATAAAATGGTGTTCGCTTCCCCACGTCGTATTTATCCTTTTGACATCAGTGAACTGGGAATGGAGTATAGCGTTTCAAACATAAAATAGGAATGCCTACTAAAATTTTGTTTGTTAGACCAATGACTGGCTCCTCGAGCGATGACTAGGACGTCTTGCTCATACTGCTACTTCTCACCTAGGTGAAGCAATTTTGATTGAATATCGTGTTAAGCATTTCTTAAGGATGTTTCGTTTATGATGTAAATATTGTCATGGAGGACAAGACATGCCGCTTAATCCGTCGCAGGAAGTCGAAATTAATTTCGTCATTGATCCCTTCTTTGAAAATTTTCCATTATCAGAAAATGAGCTAATTCTAGAAGTAGAAGAATTAATTCGTGCTTTAAAAGATAAAATTGATCAAACACATCGATTTTATTGGTTACGCGAATGTTTAATTAAATCGACGCATTATTTTCGATTAGAAAAATTAGCGGCATATTCTATCACTATCGGCGAAGTACAAACATATATCCTTGATCGCATCAACTATCATTTACAAAGCTTAGCAAATAAAGCCAATGTGCCTTATTTAGCCTTACCTTGGCATCATGCTAATATGATATTTGATGTTATTCCTCAACATCACTTTACGCAAATTTTTACTAGCAAACCAGCACCATATGATGGCTTAAGCACACTTCCTTTACCCGCCGATATGGGTTTCATTTATTCGTATACCATTATTTCTCTTCCCAATGATGAAAGTGATAGTGCCAATTCCCAACAATCTAATCAAATACAATATACGGCTTATGTTCAAGTGAAAGCCGATTGTGGTGATGAGCATATCTATGAAGAAACCATTGAATTAGAAAATGTTCCCTATTTAAATAATGATAGAGAAGAAGATCAATTCACATTAAGAATAGAATCAACAGCGCGAGCAAAAGCTGAAAAATTTGCTGCTAACGTTGCCATGAACTATCTCCCTCATTCTAACTGCAAATCAGAGCTGATTCGGTCAAGATCTGCTCGTCAAATTATCACTTATCGGTACTACTTTAATTCGCTCGTCAACAATGAAATAGCGCCTATAGAACTCAGCAACTTATCTGTCTATGCAGGCGATATTTTAACGGATTCTGTCATCGTCGAATTAATAAAAATGGGAATTTGTGACTTTAATAGCGCAAAAGAATTAACTCGCTCTCAAAAAGCAATAGTCATTCATCCCGTTTACTCTTCATTATTAACTCAAAATCTTATTTCAATGGCCGATATCATTGATTTAGAAAATGATCGATGTAAATTTCTTTTACAAACTCCCATTGCCGGTTTAATCCAACGGAAAAAATTAAATTTCTATCAAGCAATTACTGTGCCTATCTATCTAGAAAAAATTCTTACTAATAGTTTATATCTTAATTTTTTTGCTAAAGAAAATATTAATTGGGCAGAATTTTGCAACATCAAAGATTACCAGTACCCATTGTTATTGGAAAATAAATTTTCATCCTTATGCTTGAATAAGCAAATTGATTTTAAAAAAATTAATCGATTAACTGATTTGGCTGTATTTATTCTAGAAGAATATCCTCATTTAGTCGATTGGCTAGAACATAAATTTTTTACTTTAAATGAATTAAATTATTTAGACTCCAATAGTTTTTTCGACTTACACCTGCGAGTTTACGCCACTCGTTTACATGCGATTTATTGTTCGACTCCCTATACGATAAATAATCAAGAGGATAACGTAGCAACTTTGCTAGACGAACTACCCAACGTGGCAATTGATTGTGGCATTGATATCAATCAGGTACAGCAACGTTTTTTTCAACAGTTAATCTCTATCATAAGAATAGATCTAGCAACTATAAATAGAAAGTTACCGCTTTATGATGAAATTCTCCATAAAATAAATCATGCAGAGAAAGCTATGCAAGTGGATTGGCGAACTTTGTTTAATAACATAATTAAATTTGTTAATGATGCCCATTGCCAAACCAACGCTAATAGACCAATTTCTTTTTTAACTAAAAAGCAAACACAAACATCTAAATACAGTTTCTTCTATCAAAAACGGCAAAAAATTGAAAAGATATCTCTTTCAAAACAAGAAAAGAAATTTTGTGAAACATTATTAAAACTTGCAAATGTAACAGTGAATACTCAGCCTATCTCTACAGCAAAATCAATGTCCATTTGAAGATCGCGCTAGTGTTGGTAACTCTATACGATTTCCTACCGCATGAGAGATCATTGCTTTTTTTAACCATCCTAATTCGCTTACCATTTTAATTCCAGAAGATCTCAACAGTTTGATTAATGCTCTATCGCTCATAAATACATTTTTTATAAGATCCACGCCTATTGCCATGGCAAAATTATCCGCTTTTCGCCAACGTTCGTAGCGACGCAACACAAAATCATTCGTGAAACTCTTATTATCATGCATTGCTTGCATGATCACATCAAACAAACTAGCCACATCTAATAATCCCATATTCACACCCTGACCTGCTAAAGGATGAATAACATGAGCAGCATCACCAACTAAAGCAAGATGCGATTTCATATATTGCATTGCTTGTTGTTTTACGATGGGTAGAAAAGAACATTCCTCGATTGATTGCACACAACCTAATTTGTACTCAAAAGCTTGGGAGAGAGAATTTTTAAATCCCTCTTGGCCCATCGTTTTATATTGCTGTGCCTCAGCTACCGGTAGCGTCCAAACGATCGATGAGGTATGTGGATCGCTCAACGGTAAAAAAGCTAAAGGCCCGGTTTCAAGAAAAACTTGTTGGGCAATATGTTGATGAGGTAAGGCTGTTTTTACAGTTGCAACAATGGCTATTTGTTGATAATCATACCTGTCTAAGCCAATTCCAGCTTGTTGCCTTACCCAAGAGTTTACTCCATCAGCAGCAACCACTAAATTAGCAGCAAATATTCCGTTATTATCCGTTATCAATTCAATATTATTTTTATTTTCAATTAGCCGTTTCAGTATAATCGAAGTAAATAAAGTAATTGATGGACATTGTTGAATATGTTTTTCAAGCACCGATTGTATTAGATTATTTTCAATTATAAATCCTAATTCTGTCTCAGCAATTTCATTCACATCAAAATCAAGTTTGGCTCGCGTTTTGGCATCCCAAACATGCATTTTCTTGAACGAACTGACGCGTTTAGTTTGCATCTCATGCCAAACTCCCAATGCTTGGAAAATGCGTTGCGATGCCAAAGTAATCGCACTCACACGAGAATGATAATGTAAAGATGACCAAGGCGTAAACTGTGATTGCGCTTCGAGAATAGCAATGCGTAATGATGTCAGCCGAGCAAGCGCACAGGCCAATGTTAGACCGACAATCCCGCCACCAACAATAATAATATCGTATGATTTAAATAAAGCTGATGGTGTTTTCATATTTGCTGGTAGCCACTAAACATTGGCAAATACCTCTACAAGAGTACTGACTGGGATTTTTCCTACCCTTAAAAAGGCAGTACTAAATCTGGCTTAACGGATAACATCCACTCCCGAAATAAAAATTGAATTTTTTCAAGAATAGCTTCATTTGCTGCCTCAAATCGTAATACTAAACAAGGTGTCGTATTAGAAGGACGAACCAGCCCCCAACCATCAGCAAAATTTACTCGCAAACCATCAATTGTCATCATTTCATGAGCATCTAAAAACTTTGCACCAGCTATTAATTTTTGCATTAACAAAAACTTTTCGTCATCTCCTACCGATACTTTTAATTCTGGGGTATTAATGCTATCAGGAATAGCTGAAAATACAGTATCGCTATCGTTTTCTTCATAAGATAATATCTCTAATAACCGTGCTGCTGCATAAAGTGCATCATCAAAACCATTCCAACGATCTTTAAAGAAAAAATGGCCGCTCATTTCGCCTGCGAGTTGCGCATTAACTTCAGCCACTTTCGCTTTAATGAGCGAATGGCCTGTTTTCCACATGATCGGTTGACCACCATACTTCTGAATGAGTTTCGCTAAATGATTGCTACACTTCACATCATAAATTATTTTAGCATTCGCTTGTTTTTGCAGAACGTCTTTTGCAAAAAGCATTAATAAACGATCCGGCCAAATAATTTTACCCCTGGAGGTAACGACACCCAAACGATCACCATCGCCATCAAACGCAAGGCCAATATCTGCTTGATGATGCTGTACTGCGCGAATTAAATCTTGCAAATTTTCAGGCTGGCTAGGATCCGGATGATGATGAGGAAAATCACCATCCACTTCACAAAATAATTCCTGCACTTCGCAACCTAATGTTGTAAACAAACTAGGTGCCATCATACCTGTTACACCACTACCCGCATCCATCACAACACGTAGTGCACGTGATAACTGAATATCTTTGCAAACTTCACGAATATAAGGTTCGACAATATTTAAATTTTTTCGAGTACCGTTGCCTTGGTAAAAGCGCTTATCTAAAATGCGTTGATAGAGACTTTTGATTTGCTCTTCGATAAGAGTAACGCCCTTGATAACTATTTTAAACCCATTATAGTCTGGAGGATTGTGACTACCCGTTAACATGACACCTGAATGTTCTTCTAATGTTTGCGTAGCGTAATACAGTAATGGCGTCGGAACCATACCTAAATCAATCACATGACAGCCAGTAGAAAGAATACCCTCAGCTAATATTTTAGCAAATCTAAGGCCAGATGCGCGCCCATCTCGCGCAATAATAATGTGATGTTCTTGTTGCTCAAGCACCAATGAACCTAATGCTTTCCCAATTAGCAACACACCACCATCAGTTAATGTTTTGTCAACAATGCCACGAATATCGTAAGCTCGAAAAATTGAAGGATCAATCATTTGCATCAGCTTCTTCCTGAATGGCCAAATCCACCTAACCCACGTTGAGTTTCATTAAACTCATTAACCATCTCAAAATGAGTACGAACAATTGGTAAAAATACTAATTGAGCAATACGATCACCTGGTTGTATGGTATAAGCCGTTTGATTTCTATTCCAACAGGAAATCATTAAAGGTCCCTGATAATCTGCATCAATTAAACCAACAAGATTTCCCAACACCAACCCATGCTTATGACCAAGTCCAGATCGCGGCAAAATAACAGCGGCTAAGTGTGGATCTGCAATATAAATAGCTATCCCCGTTGGTATCAGCTGAGTTTTCTTTGGTTCTATTGTCAACGCTTGGGTCAAGCAAGCACGCAAATCTAAACCTGCTGAAGCAGCGGTTTCATAACGTGGTAGAGGAAATTCTTTGCCTATACGCGCATCCAAAATTTTCACTTGGATAGGAATAGTCTGTGTTTGCATGTCATCGGCACTGACAATCTGCGCTAATTTTTCTGTCATAGTTTCTCCAAAATTATCTGCTAGTATTGACCACATCTGCTATTATTTGAATTAATTCGCGTGCTAGTTGTTGCTTAGTCATACGCGGTAAAGTTTTTTCAATATTCTCGCCAATAAGAGTGATCTCATTATCGTCGCTGTTCATACCCTTACCCTGGCCAACATAATTAGCAATGATCAAATTCATATTTTTCTGTTTGCGTTTAGCTTTGGCACGTTGAATAACATCTTCAGTTTCAGCAGCAAATCCAACGATAAATGGCCGTTTAGCTAATTGACCGACTGTGGCAACAATATCAGGCGTGCGCACTAATTGAAGCTGCATATGACTATCTTGTTTATGCAATTTCTGCTCGGCAATAATTTGACAACGATAGTCTGCCACAGCAGCAACAGCAAGAAAAATATCGCAATCCATGATTCTTTTCATCACTGTTTCATACATCTCTTGAGCACTCAGCACTGAAAGACATTCAACCTTTGGTGGAACAGGAAGATGAACTGGGCCACTCACCAGTATTACCTGGGCACCCGCTTCACTCGCTGCTGCTGAAAATGCATATCCCATTTTGCCAGAACTGGCATTCGTGAGATAACGTACAGGATCAATTGCTTCATGAGTAGGACCGGCTGTTATTAATATTTTTTTACCTACTAACGTTCCTGTCATAAATAAATGACTTACCTTGTGAACTATCTCCGTTGGTTCCAACATGCGTCCTGGCCCAACATCGCCGCATGCTTGATTTCCTTCGGTTGGTTCAAAAATATGAACTTGATGCTGTTTTAAAACTTGTAGATTATTTTGCGTTAACGTATGCTTCCACATTCCTTGATTCATTGCTGGAGCAATTGCAATGGGCGCTCGTGTCGCAAGACAAAGTGTAGTGAGCAAATCATTGGCCTCACCCTGAGCAAACCTCGCCATAAAATCTGCTGTCGCTGGTGCAATCACCACCACATCCGCCCACCTGGCTAATTCAATATGTCCCATAGCCGCTTCTGCATAAACATCAAATAAATCTTCATGAATTGGATAACCAGAAACAGCCTGCATGGTGAGTGGCGTAATAAATCGTTTAGCATTTTCGGTCATCACAACGCGAACATCTGCCCCAGCATCTCGCAAACGACGAACTAAATCAGCACTTTTATAGGCCGCAATGCTACCTGTTACGCCAAGCAAGATATGTTTGTGTATTAAAGACTGTGTTGTCATCGGCATGCCTCAATCCGCTTTTAAAAAACTTCAAAAACCAACGGAGACTGACTATACCATGCCTATCAAAAATTGGCCAAAAGAAGACCGTCCGCGAGAAAAATTACTCAATAAAGGTGAACAATTTCTTACCGATGCCGAGTTGCTTGCTATCATCTTTAAAACTGGAATGCGAGGAAAAACAGCCGTAGATATTGCCAAAGAATTATTAACTGAGTATGGGAATTTAAAAAAAATACTCGCCGTATCGCCATCCACTCTTATGCAAAAACCCGGAATCGGCCAAGCAAAATACATTGCTTTAAGAGCAGCTCTTGAGCTAGGCCAGCGTTATCATCGTGAAGAATTAATTCGAGGCGAAATACTTAACAATAGCGCGCTGACTCAGAAATTTTTGGCGACGCATATGAAAAATCATGCTAACGAAGTTTTTGCATGCATCTTTTTAGATAATCATTTTCGTTTTATTTGTTTTGAGGAATTATTTTACGGCACGATTGATTCAGCCAATGTTTATCCTCGTGAAATTGTTAGGCGCGCCATCCATCATAACGCAGCTAAAATTATTTTGGCACATAATCATCCCTCTGGTTTTGCCACTCCTAGCGAGGCAGATAAAGAAGTCACTGAGCTCATTCAACAAGCCTTAGCTTTCATTGACGTTAACATTACCGATCATATTATTATTGGTCATACGGAAAATTTCTCGTTTGCTGAAATGGGATTACTTTAAATGAATGCTGGATAAGCATTTGCGCTTCGCTACGGTTTCTGGTATAAAATCAGCCTTCGAATCAATTGCAGATTTCACTACATAATTTAGATAGAGAACAGAATATGGCTAAAAAATGTCCAGTTACTGGCAAAGGTCCGTTGGTAGGGAATAATGTTTCCCATGCCAATAATAAAACGAAACGGCGTTATCTGCCGAATTTACAATATAAACGCTTCTGGTTAGAAAATGAAAAGCGTTTTATACGTGTTCGCGTCAGTACTCGTGGTATACGTATTATTGATAAATATGGTATTGAAGCAGTTCTTCAAGATATAAAATTACGCGAACAAATTCAGTAAAGTAAAAGGTAACGACTATGCGTGAAAAGATTAAAATGCTTTCAACTGGCAAAACTAAAGCAGGAAAACCTACTGGTACTTTTCGTACTACCACGAAAAACAAGAAGAAAACCACCGAAAAGTTAAAAATGAAACATTACGATCCGCGCGCTTATAATGCTAAAGCCAATAAATGTGGCATGCATGTGTTATTTGAAGAAGCGAAGATTTAAACCTCTAAACTAAACCTAGCACTCGAACTAAACCTAGAGACGCTGCTAATGCGGCGCCTCGGTACACAACAGTTTAGCCAAACTTCCTTTCTTACTTACACTTCCTGTGGCACGTAGGTCTTCAAATGGCCAGAAAATCGTCGCAATGTCTCAATGCCAGTTGCTTCGGCTTGCTGACACCATTCTTGTAAAGCATCTAATAACTCTTTCTGTGTTGCCGTGCTACGACTCCAGATATCTTGTAATTTTAAGCGAAATTGATAGACAACACGTAGCGATTGAAAATTTTCAAGTAGATTCGCTAAACGCGTTTTTTGAGCGGTTGGCATTAAAGTCGTTTCACGAACCAATATGGTGCGTGCTCGTGCTAATAACCGAAGACTAGTCTTGCTAGCACGTTTTCTTTCTTCCTGAAGAGCAGGCAAGATCACTTCGCCTGTATAACGGGCCATCACTTGAAAACGATGTGTAATGATGGCAGTTAGCGTATCGGTATCAATAGATGTCTTAGTTGGTAAGGTTTGCAGCTTAGAAAAAACACGCTTAGGCACAGCCAACCGGAACGTCTGTAATAACTTAATCACTAGCCAGCCTGTATCAATTTCCCACCATTTTGCAGAAAATTTAGCCGATGTTGCATAAGCATGATGATTGTTATGTAATTCCTCACCCCCAATAAAAATACCCAAAGGAATGATATTCCGGGAAGCATCTTCGCATTCAAAGTTACGATAGCCCCAGTAATGCCCGATCCCATTCACCACCCCTGCAGCAAAAAGTGGGATCCAAGCCATTTGTAAGGCCCACATCGTTAATCCTATCGTGCCAAATAATACTAAATTAATGATTAACATCACTACAATACCCATGGCACTATGGGCAGAATAAATATGACGCTCCATCCAATCATCTGGTGTTCCTTGGCCATATTTTTCCATCGTTTCTTTATTTCTAGATTCCACACGATAAAGCTCAGCACCTTCAAAAAAGACCTTTTTAATGCCTTTAGCGATAGGACTATGAGGATCCTCGTCCGTTTCTACTTTTGCATGGTGTTTACGATGAATGGATGTCCATTCTTTCGTGACCATGCCTGTCGTTAGCCATAGCCAAAAGCGGAAAAAATGGCTGACAATAGGATGTAATTCAAGCGCACGATGGGCTTGACAGCGATGTAGATAGAGGGTCACTGAAAAAATTGTGATTTGGGTTAAAACCAGCAATACAACCAAATATCCCCACCAAGGCAATTGTAATATACCGAACATGTTGGCCTCTCTTATTAAATAAGCGTTATCATAGCATATTTATGCTGTCATAAAACAATCATTATCGCTAATTTTTGTTAAGTATAACATTGT